>Ga0070747_1000026_pt1 | contig 58403 bp, 58 predicted proteins | sample VirMetDEL_Mar_31_FD_77321 | JGI IMG/M metagenome (GOLD analysis project Ga0070747, IMG submission 77321) | Aqueous microbial communities from the Delaware River and Bay under freshwater to marine salinity gradient to study organic matter... | ecosystem: Environmental > Aquatic > Marine > Coastal... | reverse complement strand
TAGAAGAGTGGCCGTTCGACGTGAAGGATAGCTACATCGACCTGCTACAGATTCTAATGCTAACGTCCTTTGGCGCTTACTTTGCTGGCCGAACAATCGAAAAGACCAGAAAATAAAAACCCCCACTCCGAAGAGCAGGGGTCTAATTAAGGTAACGAAACTCCGACACTAGTCCGGCGTAACAGTACCAAGATAGTAAAGTTGGCTCACCCAACAATGGCTCATAGCCCTCACGATAGAGAGATGAATATCGGAGTCTTTTCCCCGACGTAAGAGCCTACCACATTAAACTCCATGAATTCAATGGCGTCTTCAGTGCTCATGCCTTCTCCCTCCATCAGGATTTGTACGCATAAGTCGTAGTCATACACAGCAACCACGTTGTGTCCGTTAGTATGTCCGATTAGAGCTTCTTCAAATCCGTCAGCGAGTAGCGCTTCGTTGTCCGCCAAAGTCTGGACGAACTGCTCCCTTCTAAACGCAATAAGGTTAGCGAGAAACTGTTTGCTAGGTTGTGGGTTCATCGTACTGGGCATGCTCCTGTATCACAATCTTGAATCTCGATGTCCCCCATGTCTAACACACCAAGGCCAGTAATGGGCCTAACCTTAGAGCTCATATCGTCATAGACCTCCTTAGAAATCTCTTCAAACGGAGCTTGCGCAAACCCGTGTTCATTATGCAGTAGAAAGCTAACAGACTTTACGTTGTCATACTCTAATGCGAGCCACATCTTGATGTCTTCTAGCTCCTCTTTGCGATAGTAGATTGTTACAGACACGCTGTTGTCTGACCACTCTTGCTGCAATCTTTTGATTACTTTCAGTTGGTCAATAGCAGTCATGTCTTTTGCGTACATCGTACCCTCAGGAAACTTGCACGGAAATTCAACGACTACGGTTCCATGGTCTTCAGTGCCATCAAAGTTCTTGACGTACTCTATGCTATACCCTCGGTCCCGACAAGCTTGTACAAGGTCGCTACCTGAAGCCATTCTAATTCGTCTAATGAAATATTCTGAGTATCCGGGATGAGCTCCCGGTGTAACGCCAGCAAGTAAAGACAACGTCCCACTGGGCTTAACTGTGGTGAGCTTAATAGACTTTGGAAATCCTCGTAGTCTTGAATAGTCATCGTCGTATTCTCTTAGTTTAGGGTAAACGCCAGATAACCATTGACGCTGTTCTTCAGTTGCTTGTAGGTACCCGGTAACCCCAATACCCATTCGCATGTTTTGATGGACAATCTCTTCAGTCTCCTTCACTGCGCATTTAATCGCAAGACTATGCTTATTGATTCTGTACAGGTACTTAGAAACCTTAAGTAACTCCTCTTCTGACTCAATGTTTGGCAAGAAAATCTCAGCCAAGCAGCACGTCTCAAAGTTAGCTAATGATTGTTCAGCACAAGGGTTGTATCCTTGAACGTCTGGGTCAGGATACTGAGTCTCGTTAGTCCTACCCATGCGACGAGAGGATTCAAGGTTGATTAACCCATACGGTTCTCCGTTTCCTTTGTACCCCTCCCAAAACTCTTCAGGAAGAAGGCTGATGTCGTCGCACACAACAGAGTTATTTGACATAGCCCTCCAGTTTGGAATGCTCCCTAAGTCCCAACGCTTAGCGCGTAAGTACTCAATGTCATCGTGGTCGCCAAGAGCAATCTGAGCTGACCGACGAACGTTTCCTGCTACCACTACGCTACCAATGATATTCATGATATCAAGGCAGTCAACTGGTCTCAGTCTTTTACCGGAACGAGAGTTAAGCAACTCATTGATGCTCACCATCCCCTTCACCAAGTCTTCTGCTCCAGACGCAGTTCCTCCAAAGCCTTTGATTGGTGCTCCGGCGGGTCTGATAAGGTGTGTTGCGTAGGAGAAGCCCTGTCCTGTTTCAAAGGACGCCCTAATCACACGGTCAAGCAACTCCACCCACCCTTCACGAGAGTCTGGAACTATAAAGTCTGCATCGTTCTCATCTTTCCTTACCAGCTTTACCTTTTTCTTTTGAAGCTTAGGCAGCTGGTAAACATTCTCTCTCTGGATGTTGAACCCAACGCCACTTCCAAGCATTAACATCTCGAACGCCCATGTGAAGGGACGCACGGGTTGGTCTACAACAACGAAGGCGCAATTCTGTAGTGATGGGAGTCCCAATCTATCAACTGTCTTTGTTCCAAGCTGCCACAGGAACCTACCTGCTACCGTGCCCTTCAAGTTTAACATGATGTCACGAACTTCTTGTTCCTCTTCATCTGTGAAGTCAACACCAAGCTGTTTGTCGCAGGCAGAAAGCACACGGGAAACAGTGTCAGGCCATTCTTCGCTGGCCTTTTCATTTAATTTGCGAGAATACGTTCTTTTATAGGTCACGTATCCTACTGGACCCCATGGAATATCCGGGGTCTGAGATGGTTTACTCATAATAGTATGGGATTAAAGAAAAAGTGGGCGAAGATACTCAGTAAAATCTACTTTCATTCGTAGTCCTGAAGCTTCTTTGTTTGATAGTATATCCGAGATGGGGACTAGCTTTCCTCGGGCGTTAGGTTGGCCTCCTTTGGAATCTCTTTTGGTGTCTACAACCCTGTAGTTGCCGTCTGCCGTGAACGATTTGAGCAGCTCCTTGTCAAGCACGAGAGCCTGAACCTTGTACTTCTGCACCTGCTCCATGCCAACGAGCTCGTAAGCCATCTTCATTACGTACACCCAGTAATGTGCGTCAGACGCCTCGATGCCAGACTTCTCATTGCGGTAGGGGTTTTCATACTCAATGAAGACGTTACCTGTAGCGTCTCTTTTGTTGCCACGATAATCTTTCCATGGTGCCTGTGCGCTGGCGTCCCATTTAACTTCGTAGTACCTCCTCCTTCCTGTAGGTACGGTGGTGTACATATCCCAAGCCGGGTGCTTTAAGTCAGGGGCATGAGTAACCTCCACGTCGGGTATCCTAGCCTTAAGCCAAGCAGCCCACTGATGCTCTACTACCGCCCCCCATTTTTTATCTCGTTCAACTGTGCTCATGGTGCTCCAAGAACTCTTTAAGTGCAACCTTCAGAGCCTCTAGTTCTTGAATGACCAATCGCTTGTATTTTCTTACGTCGTTGAGCATTGGCTCCCATTCAAGCTTGGGTTCCCCTTTGTCGTTATGAAGCTCTTCGTAGAGCTCGGTAGTTAGCTTCTGTATTTCTATTGTGGAGAAGCTATACAACCTACTAAGTTTCTCCTTGTCCATTTAGGTGTTGTTTGATTACGCGAATCGTTTCATCGACTTGCTTTTTATTTTTAGGAATGAACAACATGTAATCGTCCATATCATTGTCTCTTAGGTAATGTAAGAATAGCTTCCAACGTAGCGGAAACGTGTGCTGAGAAGGGACATAGCCCTTAGTTTCTATGATGAACTTGTGCTCGTGACTAACGAAGTCAGGGGTGTATTTAATTGGCAACACTACCCTTTCTGTAGCGTTTGTCATGACATCCTTCCCCTTTGACGACTTGTAGTATACTCCGCCGTATCTAAATGAGCTCACCAGCTCAAACGTTTCAGGCTCATAATAGAACTTGAGCTTTGCCTCCTTCAGCTGGTCATAGCAATACGTTTCAAGTGTAGACTTCATGGTAACACGACCTCTACTCAGGTTTCTCTTCTTCGACTTATGTGGACGAGTCAGATTCTTTTTGTATCGCTGTGACATTTTACAATTTACATTCAAAGGGACGTCTGTTCGCCAACAAGTTGTTCACCTAGGCTTGTGAACAGTTTTGTATTTGGTTTCAACATCATGTATCCACTCATTGTGCTGTTGAATTCAAACAACAAAGGCTCTATGTACGGGGTAGGTTTACCACCTGTATCAGTCTCTCTGACTTTGCGCACGTGCATTTCAATACACCGGCGTTGTAGAGGGTCAGGGCTTTGAATCTTTCGATGCAGTGTAATGAAGCAGTCACTTCTATTGACCCACTTACCTCCGTGCTCTGTGTCTTCAGCAAATGGAGCGATAGGTAAGCCATCATCTCCTTTACGACGCTGAGATTCTGTAACGCTGTGAGCGTTTACCCAGACAGCAATATCTAAGTTGTTGCTAAAGGTCAGGAACTCACTAGCAGCCTCGTAATGGTACTCATGTACACCCACCCCTCTACCTGACGACATCTCAATCTTCAAGCTGTTGTATGGGTCAATGAACAACCCGTCGATGGGGTTCTGTCGGTGAATCTTTTCACAGAACAAGATGATGTCCGTGTAACTGTACACCTTGCTGTTATCAATCACAATGAAGTGCTCTTCAACCCACTCACGAGCTTTCTTTCGTTCTTGATAGGTAGTGATTCCAATCTGCTTGTTAAGGGCAAACGTCACAAGCTTCATCTTGATTGCAGCGGTTCTGTTCTCACTAGAGTAAATAACCCAGCGCCAGTTGTGATTCATCGAGCTGGCAACCATCATCCATAAAGCAAATGTCGTTTTGCCAATGTTGCTGTGCCCGTTTATCATTACAAACTCCTTCTTGAAAACAAAGTTATTGTCCAAGTACTCGTTTCCTGTAGATAGACCAACAGGAATGTCGCCCGCTACGTACCTCTCAATCCAATCATAGTCAACGTTGTCGCTAGACACAAAGCTCATGTCACCGTCGGTAAGCTTCATCTCTCTACGGATGCGCTCCTCGTTGTTCAACACCTCAGAGATAGGGAGTTTCTTTCCGTTCTCAATACCTTCTTTGATGCTCTTCTTTGCAGCGTCTAAGTCTCTTACATCACGCTTAGAAATCTCACGAAGCAACACCCAGTGAGCAACAGATTCCTCGACTATTCCTGACGCTACAAAACCACCAAGTAAAGTAGCAGCTTTGACTAAGATGTTGTGCTTCTCTCCTTCTTCGGCTTTGCTAATCATCATCGAGGCGATGTTCACCTTCTGATAATCTGTCTTCTCTCCCGTGTCTTTGATTTGTTGCTGCTCTGAGCGGTCAGACAACATGCCACCATACTTCTCGAACTCTGCTTTAAATACTAGGTCGGGGTCAAAGCTTTCAAAGCAAGCCCGGGATTCGTTCTCACCTGTACTGTCAAGCTCTAAGCCGTACTGCTCATCAAAGTATTTCTTCAGGGACCGATAGTGCTCTCGGTGCTTCTCCGTATTAGTTACCTCTACAAGTGCCTTGACTCCGTCTCCGCTAGGAGATACCCAACAAGCAGCTATGTACTTGTTTGCGGCCAGCGCTTTCTTAGTGCGGTCAACGTCAACGTGGTCAAAGTCTAGAACAACCAGTCCACTATGATAGAGCAGTGCGTCGTCGTTTCTCTTTCCATCTTTAAAGATGCCACTGAAACAGACTGCGGGTAGTTTTTGTTTGGCTGTCTTGTCGCCCCCTCTAACGTTGGTGACCTGTTCTTTACTCCTCCCTTCTTTAATCCTCGTTAGAACAGTATCCAACGTCGTGACTACTGCCTCTTGTGTGCGATAGATTGTCGGGTAGATTGTTACCTTTCTCTCTTTCATCCTTGAGTAGCTTCACTTGGTTCTCGTACCACTTGGCCTTCTCCATGTCCTGACTCATCGACTGACCCGGCTTCTTTCCTGCCCTCATCCGATACTTGAAGCTGTTCATCTCGCAGAACCCTATGTACAATTCTGTCCCCCATATGTCTTGCATCATCTGGTACACTTCCTTGCCCCCCGTCTTGTAGTGACTGGGATGGTCTACTGCCTCGTACTCTGGCTTCGATTTTTCTAAGGACGTTTTGGAGGACTTTGATTGTCCCTGTGATTGAATCAATTTGCTCATGAGCTCCTATTTTATTCTTTGCTTCTCCAGTCAAGTCATTCAGGTCAACGAGCTCAATCTTGTCAGTGACTACCTGTGTAGCCGCGTTGAACCACTCCCTGTAATCCTTGCTGTATCTGTAGTATGTTTCGTGACTGCGAAGATAATGGTATACTGTAGTCCTGTCTTTTGACCACAGTTTTGAAACGTTATCGTTGTGAAAGAAAGGTGCGCACGCATTTGAGAACGCGGCCCGGCACTCTACGTTGGGTCTCTGCCTGTTGTTCTCGTGCTCGTGCCCGATAGTTAGCAGGTACTCTTCCCACGTTTCTTGAAAAATATTCATTTATAATTGGTTTAATTGTGTTCGAGGATGCTCGTCTTTCCGAGCCGTCAGTCTTTGATGTCCATAACAGGGCCTACACAAGTCGCCACACACCACCTGACTTGACCCCTTACTCCTACTATAATACTTAAGGTAAAGGACTGGACACCCCACCTCACCCGACAAGGTAAAGTTTAAGATGGGCGTGTGACTTAATGCACCCTCGATAGGAATCGAACCTATGGCCTACTGCTTAGAAGGCAGTTGCTCTATCCATCTGAGCTACGAGGGCAAGAAAAAGGGGGAAGAATACGATGGTCGATGCCTCCCCCCCTCACTAACAACTACTATGGATTCCTCAGAAAGGAACCTCAGTTGTAGTCATTGCATTTGCCTTTCGGTCTTGCTCTTTGGGAGCGTTGGGGTCATAGACCTCACAAAAGGCTTTCATCTTGCGGTTATCGTCCTTGTGAGGGACAGACACGACGGTCAAGTAGACACGTCCTTTCTCAGTAGCGTACTGCTTGAGGTTATCAAGCTCTTCCGTAGTGAAAGAGATTCGCTGTTGGACTCGCGGGGATTCTGTGTATCCCGCATACACGTTGCTGTTATCAGCCATGGTATGAAAAAATTAAAGAGTGTTTGTGAACGCTTTGTACGCTCGACGTTTGTTCACTACGCCGAGGTTTCCTTCTGCATACAACCACATCAGTCTAAGCTCGTTCCTGTCGGACTTCATGACGTCTGCCAACTTGTTGTACGGAGCCTTCATATTTGTGATGGCGTAGTACGTGGTCAGGCAACGTGGTTCAAAACCATCGCCGCTGAAGTTTGTTGGCATAGTCACGTCGATACCGAAGTGGGAGTTTGCTTTCTCGATGAGTTGTTGCAATGTCATTAGATTGTTTCTTTGATGAAGAACGTATCGGTCTTCAGGTTGTTGTCCAAATACCGGGTGATTCTCTCTACGGCTTTGTTGAATTTCTGCTCTCCTCTAGCCAAGGTCTCTTCACTTGCTTCATAGACCCCAATAGCAAAAGGATATGCTTTCTCTTGTGCCACCCAGTAGAACTTGTCAATGCCTAACACGGAGCAGTAGATGTAAGCTTGGATATCGTATCCGTAATCTTTTACTGCATACCTGAAAGACGATAAGCTCCTCGTGGTTTTGTGGTCACTGATGTAGTCTTTGTTCAGGCAATCCAAGAATCCTCGAACAGGTATCCCGTTGATTTCCTGATTGAACTCGTGCTGGTAGTTACCGATGAGGTAGGTTTCCAATACGCCACTCACCTTGAGTCTTTCAATCATCTCATTAGCCTTCTTGAAGTCGTCTTCTCCGATGAGCTTGACTCCTTTCTCTTCAGCATCTTCGTGATAGTCCTTGACCCAAGCTTTGTACTTGTTTGTCATTCGAGGGGCACGCCCGCCAATCTCCTTACACTGGGCACTATCATTGAGCACCATGAACTGCTTGTCGAAGTTCTCAGGAGTAAAGAGTAGGCAGTCATACATGCTTCCGAAGGTTAGTGCCTCGCTCTCCTTAAAGAGCTGGCCTTTCATGTACATCTCCCAAAGCTTCATGTCTTGGAGTGCGTACTTGATTGAGCTATAGGATAAGTGGCCCTTACCTACTGCTTCTGCTAGCTTAATACTCAACATTAGCTCTTGGATTTTTCGGCAACGAACGATTGAAGTCTGTCATACTGCTCGTCACTGAACTTGGTTTTTGACTGCTTGCTAATCTTGCTCCACGCATCAACGGGGTCAGACGAGTTCTTCAAGAAGGTTATTGCTTTCTGGTAGTCACTCTCTGTAGACTCCTCAGTAGTCTGTTTCTTTACTGCTGGCTTGGCGTCTTGTTTAGCGATGGCGTCCTTCACCTCGTTTGCTGACGCGATACTTACATCGATACCAATTCCCAGCATGGCTAGAGCTCTTCCGATTGCTGAAGTTTCACAGTTCTCTACGAAGCTAGTCTTGTTGATGTTGCTGGAAGCCCTCTCTTCGTGAGCGTGCCCCGTAGAGATGACTCGTTGTTCTGTGTCAGCGATGATGGTCTTACAGATAACCTCTTTCCTGTCATCTGACATCGTGATTTCAGAAGAGATTGTCCAGTTTTTAAACCGTTCTTCTTGACGGAAAAATTTGATACGCTCGCTTACCTCGACGTATTTTTTGCCACGTATGTTCGTGGTCTTGAATTTGTAATCACTCATTGGATTGAATTTTAGTTTCAGGGTTGAGTTGCTTGTCATACTCAGCAACTAGAGTTTCATATTCGTCGAGCATCATGCTCTGTTGAGACAGTAGGGTTACGAAATCTTTCCGCTCCGCGTTTGCTTGTTTGGCGAAGTTCGGGAATCCGTGGGAAAGTTTCAACATTTTGAGCACCTTTCTTATGAACTTTTTTTTAATGCTCATGATTCCCAATCAGTTAAAGAGTCCAACAGACCGTAGTTTTCTGCTTCGTCGTTGATACGCATGCAACTCTGGGTAAACTCTTCTGGTGTTAATTTCCCGGCGTCTAATTGGCGACAGGCGTTAAGGAACAGCTTACAAATTGTCTCGCTGTCGTGGAGTTGAAATGTCCTCCGGTTTTTCTCTTGTACTTCTAGCATTTGGATTGAATTAAGATTAGAGTCAGTGTTATAACGATACCGAGCCAACCAATATTGCACATGGTATCAGAAAAGTTTTTGTTGTCCATGTCTTCACTCGCTATCGATGTGCTCCAGCTTCCAGAAAAAGGACACAACCTCATTGAAGTCTGTGAACCTGCGCTCTGCAATCTGGTCTCCACTCTTGGAGAAGACTACGGCTTCGTTGTTACCGTCAAGGGTGGTGATACTGAGCTCCAGCTCACCGATTTGAATCTTAAACACACCAGACTTGGTGGCCTTATTCATTACGACCTTAAATGGTCGTGGGGTTTTTTCAAATGCACTCATCGTAATTGTTTTAATGTTTTCTGTAGTCAGAACGGGAGATGTTCGTGAGTTATTGTGCCATCAGATGTTAATGAACCAGAATCAATGAGATGGCGTGCCATTCTTCCGTACTTGCTTTCGAGTGTCCACGCCATGCCATTCTGAATCAATACAGAATAGAGGTCAAGGACTTGGTCTACATTGAGATTGCCTGACTCGTAGTCCGAGAGACGCTTTGTAAGCTGTCGGGTTGGAACCATAAATGCTTTAGTCTTCATCGTCAACGGTTTCAAATTCAACTCCTTCCAATACTTCAACGGCATCGTCTATCCTTTGCTTGAGGTCGGTGACGAAATCTTTGAGGTCGCTGAGCATGTCCTTCGCGCTCATGCTTCGCTTGCAACACTGAATCTCGTGGTACATCTCACGAGCCTGTGGGAGTAGCTCGGATACCTCCATGATGGAGGGAGCGCAGTCCCATCCGTCTTCTGTTGTCTTAATGATTTTTTCAGTCATGATGATGTGTTTTTCATGTGGCTTCTACAGTAATAACGCAGGACTTTCCTTGTTATTGTGCGCTGACTTGTGAAGAACTGTTAATTAGCTCCATCATCGCTTCGTTGTTGTCAGACTTGGACTCCGACAAGTTCTTGTTCTCCTTGACCAACTCCTCCAGTTTCTCACGCAGAGAGGTGATGCTCTCGCAAACACTCTTCTGCTTCGAGACGATGTAGGCGGAACGCTGGAGCTTGGCCTCCACCTTCTTTGCCGTGGCGTGGGTCATACCACTCATGACGATGCGTGGGTTGCGACCAGCTGCGAACAGCTCCTCTACAACAGCGTGGCGCTCCGCGTCAGTCACCAGACGGCTACAGCTGTGCTCGTTGGGCTTGCCCGTGTCGATGACGGCGTAGGTCTGCTCCTCAGGGAGCTCAACACCTTGCAACAGGATAGCGAGTTCCTCGTTGGTGTAGAATCCGTTGTCCTCTTTGAGGTCACGGCCCTGAGCGGCGTTCTGGGTGGCCTTCTTGATAGCCCCAGCCTCTCGACGCTTGAGCATACTGCCCAGCTGGTTGACGGCGGCGAACAGATTGTCCGGGTACGTCATGTAATTCTCGGTGCCATCAGGCAAGACGCGGTGCATCGTGAATTCAGTGTCACCTTGCTCCTTAGAAAGACGGAGAACAGGAGGGACGACCTTGATGCCATCCATGATGTCTGGGTGGTCTTGCACAACTGCGTCCACGTTGATGTTGTACGCGCTGCTCTCGCCGCTCTTCAGGGTGTCCTTCTTAAGGAAGCGACCACGCTTGAACTTGCGACGGGCACGGGTGTTGCGCTCTTCAATCATGCCTTGGTCGAGGCGTGTACCGTAGCCGTGGTCGGCAATGTCGTCTAAGCATTCAATGACTCTGTTGAACTCGTAGCTGTAGTCGTGCTTGCTTCCGCTTAGAAATGTTTGCACTCCGAAGGCCACATCGATGGCATCTTGGAACTGCTTCATCTCAGAGCCTCCAATGGAAACGTATCGCCTGCCTGACTCCTCCATCATTTGCTTCTCCATACGCTGGCGAACTGACCGCGCAAGTTCCGTGAGTCCCTCTGGCAAAAGCTCTGCCTTGAGCTCAGCCACCTCTTCAGTGTTTACGTTCCAGATGCGCAAGTTGCAGTGGCCCATAGAGTCCTTGTGTTTGTCGTAGAAAGCCACGCACAGGGCGTTCTTGAAGGCGTACTTAGACTTCAAGATGTCCAAGCAGTTGTTGTCTGCTATGCTTTGAGCGATGGACATCATGTCTGTCTCGATGTCGATGTTGAATTTTACTTCGGTCATTTTACTAAGATTTTAATTGAACTGCTTCTGTATTAATAACGCGGCAAGTATGCTGTTATTGTGCTCGGGTTGTTAATGGAAGTTAACAAGCTCCATCAGGGAGTATTTCATATCCATTGCGCTAATCACCAGACTCTGGGCTTCAGGGTCTACATCGGCGAAGAAACCATAGGCTTCAACCAACTCTTCTTTGTTAAGGTCTAGCTCTACAAACGGATTGGGGGAATTGTCAAAAATCATTCTGGGTGGGGGTTTTGTTAAAGACCTGCTGCTCTTCGCGCCTTCCATCCATTAGGCTTGTGGAATGCACTGAGCTTGGAGTGGTTCACCGGGTCTCCTTGGTAGGCCCATGAATCCTTGAGTGGAGTGATGTTGCTCACGTACCACACCTCATCCAAGTTCCATCCTTTTGTACGCTCGATGTAAGCGATGAAGTTGTCAAGGTGGCCTTCGTCATTGAAGGTCTTTGTGCAGTCCCATGTGCCTCGGCCCCATGCGCTGCCAGTGTAGAACTGGATTTGAGCCTTGAACTTTCGGTCTGTCCTTACCACACCTGTGGCTGGGTAGCTTGCATATGCAATGGGGGTTGAATTGTATTCTGTCATCTTTTTCATTTTCTCTGTGTCTTGTATAGTAGTAACGGGGTAAAGTCTCTTCATATTGTGCCTGATTTGTGAATGAATGTTAACGATTGCCGTGGTGGTCAATCTAAGAACTCTACGTAGTCAATCCACTCGAGTCCGTACATCTCTTGTAGTTCCGATAGGCTCATGGCTGCTGGGGTTAGAGGGAAGGAGCTACTGCCCCCTCCCCTGTGATGAAGTCCACGGCTTTCATGGCCTTGTTCGCTGCACTCAAAGCCATCTTTGGATGGTCAGTGAGTTTCTTGCACCAGCCATTGATGTAGGCTTGGCTGTTGGTCTCATCGTCCTTGGGTTGTATCCCTGTCAGACCTACGAGGAACTGCGAACCAATCTCAGCGACCAACTCTTCCTTGCTGTAAGCATCGCCTCCGAAGGCAGCAACCTTGTCCAACCGCTTGAGGATGGTGTCGTGTCCTGTGCTGTGGACCAACTCATGGAAGAGCACCTTGTAGTAGTCATCGCTGGTGATGAATGTCTCCTGCTTAGGCATTTGCACATGGTGCTTGCTGGGGACGTAAAAGGCGCTCGAACCGCCGTGAGCCAACGTGGGGCGCACCTCCTTAGGGTACTGCTCCTTGTAGATGTTCTCGGCCTGCTCAATCGGGTTGAAGTCTCCGGTGGGCTCTACCTTTTCACGGCGTGGCTCCAAACCTTCGCACTGGTCGATGTTGAACACGTTGAAGGAACGAGGGAAGAACAGCTTTGTGTATCGCTTCCCCACGGGAATGTCTTCCAACTTGCGGTAGCTCTTCCCGGTCTCAACACACTTGTAGACGATGTTCCAGAACACGATGAAGGTGGACTCGGAACCTTTCTTGACATTGCCTCCTATGGCAACGGCCTGCTTGTAGGTGACCCACTCGTTGTGCTCGTAGCCTTGCTCAACAGCCTCGGCGCAAAGCAGGAGGACGTTGATGCCCTTGTAGGCCCGTCCGGTTGAGTTATTGATGGGGGCCATCATTCCGTCGGAGGTCCATGGACGGAACCATGTGAGGCCCTTTTGGTTCAGACCAGCCACGATGCGGTCGGTCACTTTCTGGTAGATGTCTTGCTTTTCTTTGCTCATCTGGATTCAATTGTGAGGGGGCCCTGTTACCCCCTCGGTTCAATAGTATAACGTGTACTGGTTTCAGGTTATTGTGTCAGTACTCTAAAATTTCTGTGGACGTGCCGTCCCCGTTGGCAATCCGGCTGCTGAAGTTCTGCGCTTTGATGTCCTGATGGAGTTCGTCCCGGTCCCGCATGACCTCGATTCGGAGCACCTCCAACTTCGCTAGGGTGTCGAAGGCGTCGTTAACGATTCGGTCCGCGTCGGCATGGCTCGGTGCATCTACGCCGTCCTTGAGTAGGCTCTGGATGCTGTGACGGGCCCTTAGAACAGACTTGAACGATTGGCTCATCTCGTGCTCGGTGCGGTCCAGTTGACGGGCCTGATTGAGGATGGTCCGGGCGGGCTTGAAGTACACGCTGTCCTCAGCTAGCTGGCGGACGTGGAAGCAGACTCCGGTGTCGGTCTGGACGTGGGTGGTGTCTCCCATGGTGGAGAGCGTGACGACGGATGTGCCGTTCTGGACTTTGATGGAAACGATTGGAAGCATGCTCATTTTGACGTGGGGGTTGGGGGTTATATAGTGGTAACGTTCACCGGTTCTTCTTTATTGTGCTGACTTACCTAATCGGATTTGCGCCATGCTCCGTGCGTGGCTAGGCATCAGGTCCTTTAGGCGGTCCAGTATCGCCTCGAACTCAGACTGCAATGCATCCAGTTTGGCCTGTGCGATATCAATGGCTTCCTGAGCCTCGAATCGTTCGCTGGGGGTGGTGCAAGCGTCCTTGACATTTCGCATGTGTCGACGCTCGAGTACCGCGTCCTCATATGCATCTTGATTGTCCTCACGAGCCTCCTTCAACAGGACGCGCTGAACGTTCTCTTTGCACTCCTTTAAGGTCTGGCCCCCAGCAACCATTTCGCTGTCATTGTCCTCGAAGGCAGAGTAGTCCTTGAGCACCTCGTCCTTGGAGATGAACATTTTGAATTCGCCATCGACGAAAACGTCAGTGACCTTTTGCTGGAAGACTCCGTACCCCTCGGCGCTCAAATCGATTGTGTTGATGCCCCGCTTGAATGTGATGTTTAACTTGTTCATTGTCAGTATGTTATGTGATGCCTGTTATATATTAGCTGTCGCGTTGTTGAGTGTTAAACGGATATCAATCTTGTTCTAGTATCCAGTGATTGCCAACAGATGTTAACACCCACAGATGGGTACTCAATCGAACTCGGCAAAGGCAGGGGTGTGATTGTACCTATCTCCTGTGCACCTGCATCGATGTGCGGAGACTCTGTTCACGTCACGTTGCATGGTGTGGTGTCAGTCACGAGGGCTGTGGTTCCAATGGTGCTGGGCAAAACGCTGGAATGTTAGCGCCGACCCGACACGAATCCAAGGGGGTGGGTTACAACAAATCGTTTCGGTTTTGATGCGATTTCGATTCTATATATATATAATCCCCTGACTCTGTATTGCTCTCATCTTTTTTCACAAGGTTGATTAGTCAAATGGCGAATCAAAATGTACTTTTGCGCCCGAAACAAAATTGACATTAGGCATGGTCTCTTCATACGTAGCATACTCTGTTATAACAATCTGGTTCTTGATGGTGATACGAGCAATTCGCTCAGCCATTAAAGAAGCGTAATAAGTACTTGACTTTGTAGTTTTTTTCGTGTACCTTTGCTTTGCCTTGGCACGAAAACGGTATCGCACTTGGCCCGCTTGGGCGGACCAGCTTGACACCTACGGGGCTTAGACACATGGGGTAATCGTGAGCCCCTAACGTCACAATAACTAGAGAGTGAATGAGGGAAAGCTGTGCCCAAAAAGTTGCTAGATTTGGGGCATGAAACCTTCCCTTCTTCTGCTTCTCTTAGCCCCCTTTGTATCCTACTCTCAGACCTGCGACATAGCACTACTAGGGTACACTGGCGCCGCCGTTTCTAACGGACTACACTCCTTTCAAGTCCAATGGCTCAACACTGAGAACTGTGGCTGCAATGAGTTCACCCAATTCGATGGTAACACGTGCGAAGAAAGCGGCGGCTTCAATGTCTCAAACAACGAGACGGTAACTCATATTGTGTTTGGCCTCCACTACGTGGACGAGGTAACTGGAGAGGACTATGGAGAGAACACGGACTGCACGTCCAATACGTTTCATCCGGGATGGTCTTATGTTATGTCCTCAAACAATACGGGATGGACAAACGGATTCACTAATTTCGTTCTCAATCCACCGTTTAGTTGGGACTGCATCATAGATACAGAGCTAGAGGGCTACTGCTGGGAGGTTGTAATATGGCAGATAAACGTATCTCAAACGGCGGACTACGAGGACTTTCCATTCCCCGAAGGGTGGAGCTCCGGAACTAGCTTCAATCAAACTCAAACCTACCCCGACATCAACCTGAGTGATAACAGATTGACATTCTGCCCAGACCCCACGTTGGTGGATACGGTCTATGTGTATCAGACCGACACAGTGTACGTGGAGATGCCGCCCGACACTTTAACGCTAACTATCATAGACACCCTGATAGTAGACAATTACATCGAGGTGTACATGTATGACACCACCTACATAGACAACTACATATACTTAACGGACACGGTCTTCACGGAGACAACCGTTTACGACACCACATATGTAGACGTCGTCCTTACGGAGTACATATACCTAACTGACACGGTAATGGTAACAGAATACTCTGTTGTAACAGAATACATTGATTGCGACTCTGGACTCCTGTGTGAAGACATAGTAGGTATGGTGTGTGACGAGGTTGACGTATTTATTCCCAATGCCGTTACGCCTAATGGAGACGGTATTAATGATACATTCTATGCCGTTACAGACCCTGAGTGCTGGAGGACTTGGGAGCTTAACGTTTATAATAGATGGGGTCAGATTGTTTGGTACAGCAATGACCCGGGAGAGCAGTGGGCGCTTTCGGGCGTTTCTGATGGCAGTTACGTGTACTCTCTTAAGGCTTCAAAAGTAGCTTCTTCACACATTGTCAATGCATCAGGTCACGTCATTGTATTGAAATAAACAAGCCTTTCAGTTATTACTTTTGTGAGCATGGACGCAATGACACAATTTGAGCTACTGCTCATAGCGGGCTCGTTAATTGGTATTTGGATTAAGCATCAATCAGACTACAGCTCATTGAAAGGGAGAGTAACTGCCTTGGAGACAGACAATTCTGAGATGAAGGACGACGTAAAGCAGTTGCTAAAAGAGGTCCAAGAAGTCAAAGTTCTGTTGGCTAAAAACCAGCTGCAATAAATCTTAGGTCGGTAGCGTTATAGGTCTATGAAAGACCCAATCCACCTTTGTGACGTTGTTCTATACGATGCTAAATCTAAGAAGGAGTACCCCGTCAAGGGTGTCGTCCTAGCCGGGAACGACAAGGACTTGATATGGTCATCTGACATTCATAGGGACAGATTAATATCTTACGCATTTAAGACTCCTGCCCGCATAAAAAAGCAGCGGGAAAACCTCCGGCTCACTATTAAGTCTATAGACTATAAGGTTCATGTTGGCTACAGCAATCACAACTGGGGTCTATCTAAGTGAGTTATATTTGCTGTGTGAAGTACAAGAAAGCAAAATCAGGTGCCGTTGCAGGTGACCCTAAAGAGCCAGTAACAAAAGAGTCTGTTCTCAAAGAGACTAAGGCTAGGTTTGCAAAGGAATTTCCAGAGGTATCCATACCCGACTCAACACTAAAGAATTACTCTATGGTGTATCTTCTTTCAGGAATGCGTGAAGACGCAATGAATAAGATGATTTCCAAAGAGCGTAAACGCCAGAAAGATGGAGACGGCTCGTAAATCAGAACGCCCAAAGCTCAGCGTATCCTCCAAGAAGGTATCTGTCCCACCACCGTCCGGGTATCACTGGATGGAGGAGCAGGGTAGATACTACCTCATGAAGGGAGATTACCAGCCACACCCCGGTGCCGTAAAGGAGGCTTCGTTTAAAATCGCCAGCCATGGCAAGTAAGAGAAAACAGGAATACAAACTCGGACTCCCTACTAGATACACCGACCCCGGACAAGGCAAGGAAATCAAAGCGACTGTAGAGGAGGATGCTGCCAACAAGAAGGATATGGCAGACGAGTACAGGAAGGGAAAGAAGATTTCCTTCCTTAAGTTTAAGAAAAGAACCGAGGCAAAGAAAGGAGCGAAGGTTAAGGCCAAGCCAATAAACGCCTCAACCAAGGCCACTCTCCAGAAGAAAGCCAAGAGTTCCGGAATTTCTTACGGAACCCTAGCAAAGGTGTACCGACGTGGTCAGGGTGCTTGGCTTTCGTCAGGCTCTAGACGCGGCGCTCCGATGGCTGCTTGGGCTATGGGTAGGGTCAATAGCTACATCAAGGGCTCTAAGAAGCACGACACAGACCTGCGCTAATAACATTATATTTGTGACCATGAAGATGGTCAAAGTAAACGGCAAGATGGTTCCATTCTTTGCTAACGATGGAAAAGGAAGCAACGATTTAAGGCGTGCTCTTTCTGGAGCAGAGGTAAGGAGATATGCTATGGGTGGCGAGATTGAGGAAAAGCCATACAAGTATATGCGCTTCGGTGGAAAGATGGCATATGCAGATGAGGGGAACGATGTTCCAGAAGGCGACCCAAAGAAGAGCAAGAAGAGCCCTTACGTTAGAAGTAAAGAAGTAGCTAGCGTTGAATACACCAGCAACGATGGCATGCAGTCCGCCCAAGGTGAGGGGAAGATTGATGCCTACAACTTTAACGTCCCGGACGGGGGTCTCGATGCTATGTCCCCAGACGAGCAGGAGCGATTGAAGAAGACTGCATTCGGAAAAAAATACCTAAGTGGTAGTGGTTCTCTTGATTCCCAGTACCAACAATACGCAACGAAGATTAACAGATTTATTAGCGAAAATCCTGAGAAGGCTCTGGCCGCTGCTGACAATATGATTGCTTCTGGCAATAGCAACTTTGCTAGGGCACTGGATGGTAAGAGCGACGAAGAGAAACTGAATCTCATGAGTTCTTATATGACCGACAAGAAGATTGGGGATTTTCACGGAGCTCTCAGCTTTGATAAAATGGATGTTCCAACCGCAAGGTTCTATGACCCGAACCCGGAAGTTTCTCAGTCGGGGTTCCGTGGAGCTAGTTTCCCTAAGGTGCTCAACGGTGTAGGAGATAGGATGGTATCCCCGGGAGACATCTCTGCTCTTGCTTCTCGCGCAGAAGAAGCTGGCGTGGACTTGTCCGAGGAAAACGAAGCATCGATTAATTTTGTAACAAAGTTCATGGATGAGTTTGGCTCTCAAGAAAGAGGTAGGGGTTATGAGGGAGCAGACAACGAGTACTTTATGGACCGAGCTAAAGATTCTTTTGAAGCAAAGGATGCTTTGAGCAGAGAGCAAGCTAATGAAAGACGTAGAGGAGCCGTCTCTCCAACATCCCAAAGCTCCACAAAATCAGCCGCCGACTTCGCTAATGAAAGACGTAGAAGAGCCGCTGAGCAAATCGCCAGACAAAAGGGTCAGCTGTATGGCGGAGGAGTGATTTACAAGCGTGCTGACAAAGGAGTTAAGGTTGACCCCACGAAAGAGGAGCGTGAACGCGGAGTCACTTCTGTCAGTAGAGGCTTGTTCAACCGCACCGAGAGTTTCGGGAACAAGGGCACTGTAAAGTACCCCACTGGATTCGGTAAGCTGTTCACCCGAAAAGACCTCAAGGTAAACTTTTAATCTTGCAGTCCGGGTTCAAGTCCAAAGATGCTACTCACTTTATTGTTGCGTGTAGGCGCAAACGTAGCGTTTGAGTCTTCGGTTTGGTTCACTAGAATTTCATGGTAGTTATGGACTGACAGTACTGTGTGGTCAATGTGTAGTATGACGTATGCGATTGTATCGCTGCCAGCTGTGAGGAGCAAGTGATGAGTTCCTTTTTGACCTGTTGTGAAATCTAGTACTGTTGAACCATACTCAAAGGGCACGAAGGCAGGGTTATCGATGCTGTAGTATAACGGCTCTAAGAAGTGCGACCATACCGCGTCGTCGTTTTCCGTAGAGGCAAACAGGTTCCCCTGTGGGGCTACAATAATATTAATGTCGATTTCGCTTTGAGCAAAGAGGAAGCCCGGAAGGGCTGTTAGGATGATGATGATATTCTTCATTGTAAATGTGTTTGAAGGTTTGTCTACATCCTTAACGTTTGAAGATTCCGTATATTGTGCAGCAATCGAAAACTGTCATGGAAGTATCTAAAAAAGACGAAGACTACCGCTGGGATTCATCTAGGAAGCCGGGAATTCGTAGCCTATTCGGAGGAAGAAAAAAAAAGAGAAGGCGTAACGAGCGGAGGGGTAAAGCAGAGTATGTCGGCGAAGCACCGGGAATTAACGATAGAGAGGAAGCAGAGATGCGTCTTGCAATGACAGCTGCAAACATCCAAAACAATTTCGTTATTGATGAAGACTCACGACCGGGTGTAACCAGTATGAAGTTCCTTGAAGAATCAGACCCTCGTTCGGGTGCGTTTATCGAGGAGGTTCTCCTGACGGATGTGTACCGAGGAGATTCTAAAGCCACTGCTACGGGAACAGCTTGGAGCGCAGCCACGACCTCAGCCCATGTAAGAGGGTTTCTAGGGGCAAGTTCAAATGAAGAAGCTAAAGAGATGGGGTTTCGCCCATACGCAGCACACAGACTTTATATGAATGATGCGTTCAAGACTAAAGCATTGAAGGGCGAGGAGACGTATGAGTACGACGCTTACAAAGCGACTAGACTAATTGGAAAGCAAGCAAGTCAGCTTAGAGTTGGCGACATGCTGTTCAGGGGTTACGATGATGCGCATGGAGATAAGCGCGACTTCAAGAACACCGCAGACTGGAAGTTTAATCAGTTCAAGAAATCAGGAAGTAAAGGAGAGAAGTACAACAGCCATACGGATGTCATCATAGCTACCGGCACTGATTCTCAGGGAAGAACATACTATGATGTTGCCGGCGGTAATGTAAATCAAGAGTACATGCTTAAAAGGTTGTATCCCCACGAACTTAGGGACACATACAAAGGAGCGATGACTTCTAAATTTTAATGGGTTCGTCTCCTTCTAGTTTTCGATATACCCTCTGCACCATCATCCTCCCTTTCTGGGAAAGCCCTAGTCGGTGTTCGTGGTTTTGCCTTTCTTGGAATAGCGCATTTACATATTGGTCTACCTCTTTTCCGTGATAGATATTTTCAATCCACCCTTGTTTCTTCATAGGTAGGATTGTTCTTTCATATAACTTGTGTCTGCTCCTGCTCATAACTTTGGCTATGTGAGAAACGGTAAAGAACTCAAAGTCATACACATACATCATGAACTCTAGTTCTGTCTGTTGTATCTCGTAGTTCTTTTTAATGTCTCTAACTACAAGCCCCCACTTTTTCATGTAGTTTTTGGCTACATACCGTTTGTTCAGTTTACTAAAGTCTCTCCTACGTCTACCGTTGTGGTGTCTGCTCATCTAGTATATTTGTACCAAAGTTAATTCTATGGCTACTCTCAGCGGAACTCGAATCAAAAACACCTATCAAGGTCTTCTTAAGACCAATGACGCAGCGGTTCTTACTGGCACGCTTAAGGTCATTCAAGATGGCGAAGGTAATAATTCTGCCTTGTCATTGTCTACCAGCACACTTAAAGCAGAGACTCTTCAGCTCAATACGGTACCCGCCGGGAGCGATAACGATAAGGTGCTTGTTTGGAATTCAACTTCAAAAGTCGTTGAGCATAGAACACTACCTACTTTCGAAAGTGTAACCACAACGGTAGGGGGTACCGCAGCGCCCACCTTAACTATTGCAGACGCGGCTGGAACAACAAAGACTGTTACGTTCGCTGCGGGTAACGGGATTGGATTAAGTCGGAATAGCGATACAATAACAATCTCCTCTGGTTCAGCAAACGTAATTAATCTAGGTAATGGTGCAACGGCGATGACGGCTTCAAATGCAACGTACACTTTGGACGCAGCGGTTGCATCATCTAGCATTGTACTACCCGATTGTGTTGCCGGAGCTCAGATAACAGTTGTCTTAACGTCTTCCAAAGCAACCGCAATTACCTTCACCACAAAGGTTAGCTCTACCAAAATCAAGGGAAGGGTAACGTTGAACTCAACCACCGCTGATAAGACGGACACCCAAATTGCTGAGGCTAACACAGCGACGTCCTTCTCACTGGATAGCAACGCCGCTGGCACTGGAGGAGGCGTTGGTGACCGATTCCACTTATTTGGAATTAGTAGCTCGCTTTGGATGCTTACGGCTGACTTAACGACAACTTCAGCTGCACCTAGCGGCACAAATACAATCATAGAACCATAATCATGGACGATATTTTAAGAAAATCATTCCGAAAAGAAGTTCAATCTGTTTTCGAGGAGCTTGAAAATGTAGTGTCTAAGTATGGTTCTGACACGGTAGTATACACTATGGCTGTTGGCTTTGTAGAAGAAGAAACAGACGATGCTCGAAAGTGGAACTTAGCCTATGGGTGGAATGCCACAGACGACGACGAATTTGCAGAGTTCATGACACTCCAAGTTGAAGCCTACAATCAAGAGGGTGAGGCTGAGGATTGGTTTAGTGGACTCTCACTAAACTAAACTTATGAATCTAATTAGAAAGATTGTCATTGGGCCAAACCCCAAGGACGCAATGGCCTACTATGTAGGCATGAAAGCAGGAAGCGCAAAGGTATCAGCAATCGTAGAAGACGATGCAGCTTTATTCAAATACAATGTGCGTCGGTATCACGTATACCTAGAGGACGAAGAATCTACGTACATTTGGAAAACGGTTGAGAATCAACCGCTATTAATTGAATATGACTGTAAGTTTTAATGAAAGTATTGCGCCACTTTGTTGTTGAGGTGCTCGAAAAGCATGAGGACACAATAAAGCTGGGAGAAAAAGAACTTTACCTTGACACTAGGTTCAACGAGTTTGACCATCGCGTTTGTCACGGCTCTGTAGTTTCCGCTCCCTTCTTAATAGATACAGGAGTAAAGGAGGGGGACACTCTTTTCTTTCACCATCACGTAACCACAAACCCTTCGCTTAGCCTTGGGGACAACAAGTACATTGTGGTTTATGACCAAGAACACTCTAGGGCTTCTCACGCAATTGCTTATAGAGATTCAGAAGGTGAGCTGTCAATGCTTTCTGGATGGGTCTTTGTTCAGCCACCGGAAAAAGAAACCGAAGAAGAGGTTACAGATTCTGGTATTATCGTTAACCTTAAGACAGAGGAGGTTGACGACAAGACGGCTATTGTAGTTATGCCTCACCCGCAGCTAATCGAGCAGGGTGTTGAAATTGGAGACGTTGTTGGTTTTGACGTCGGTTCTGACTACAAGATGAAGCTTGATGATGACTCAATAGTTTATAGGATGCGTCTAGAAGATTTGTCTTATGTCGTCAAAGAATAAATTTACAACCGTAGACGCGGCTGAGAGATTGATGAGGTCTATGGAGATAGCTATAGACAACATGATTGACGAGGTCAAGAGACCGGTTGACCCCGAGGCTGGAGGTAGCGCTAGAAAAGCTGAACTACAGTCAATCAAGCAGACCGCTATAGACTGCAAAGAACTGCTCGTTGAAAGACAACGACTAGAACAAATGGCTAAAGCTCTAAAGGTTACCGGCTCTATTGAAGAGATTAAGGATTACTCTGGAGGTTTTGCTGAAAAATTCTCAAAGTAATGGCTGAATTTATTTGCCCAAAATGTGAAAGCATAAAGAAGGGGCACAACGTATCAATTAAAATAATTGACGGAGAAGCAAGGCACGACATCAAGTGTGATGAGTGTGGCTCACACATGAACAACAATGAACCCAAGACCGGTGTACCCAGCTTTAGGAGTGACCGGTGGGGTGGAGTTATCTAATGAACGCCCTAGCAATTGTAGATGGATATGATGAAGAGGTTGTCAAGGTTTGTCCCAACGGTACGCTTGGGGACGTCATCGAACTTGGGGGGCTTCTCATTGGCCTACCCGAAAAACCAAAAGAAGGAATCCAAGGAGAAGGGCTGGCGTCAGATTTGCAGGTGTGGAGCAGGGTACCTCTGCCACAAGAGCTGTCCCGTATTCGAAGCATGGACGAGTGGGCCGAATCGCCAAAGGAGTTTCGAGAGAGATTTCGTCCATATATCGAGGAGGAGTTTCGAAGGCGTCGTGACGGTCATTGGTTTTACAACGCGGGTAAGCCTACGTATGTTACCGGAAGGCACTACATGCTACTCCAGTGGACTAAGATTGATATTGGGTACCCGTCATATCTCGCATTTCAAAGGGATATCTTTCTTCACATGGCTGCGTGCGAAGCTGACTCACGTTGTATTGGGCAGCTTTACACTAAGTGTCGTCGCTCTGGTTACACTAATATCTGCGCTTCTGTTCTGCTTGACGAAGCTACGCAGGTAAAAGACAAACTTCTCGGCATCCAATCCAAGACGGGTAAGGACGCACAAGAAAACATCTTCATGAAAAAAGTGGTGTCTATGTTTAGGCACTACCCGTTCTTCTTCAAACCAATTCAAGACGGTACCACTAACCCTCGAATGGAATTAGCTTTTCGCGAGCCGTCTAAAAGAATCACTAAGAACAACAAAACGTCTTACGCTGGTGATGCATTGAACACCGTTCTAAACTGGAAGAGCACAACAAACAATGCATACGATGGGGAGAAGCTTCATATGCTTTACATGGATGAGGCCGGCAAGTGGGAGAAGCCTTCAGACATTCGTGAGGCTTGGAGAATAGAAAGAACCTGCCTTATCGTGGGTAGACGTATTGTGGGTAAGGCTCTGGTAGGCTCTACTGTAAATCCAATGGACAAAGGAGGGGAAGAGTACAAGCAGATTTGGAAAGACTCTGACCCTACTAAACGAAACGCTAACGGTAGAACAGTATCTGGACTATATCGTTTATTCATTCCTGCGTATGAATCTCTTGAGGGGTTCTTTGACAAGCACGGCAAGCCAATCATAGAAGACCCTGAGAGCCCGGTAGAGACACTTGACGGTGACAACATGTCATTGGGTGCTAGGTCATTCCTAAAGAACGAAAGAGACTCCGTTAAACACGACGCCAGAGAGATGAATGAAATCATTCGTCAGTTCCCCTTTACTCCGGACGAAGCTTTCAGGGACAGCATCGAAGGAAGTCTGTTTAACATTGGAAAGATTTACGAGCAGGTCGAACACAATGACCACATGTATCCTAGCCCAGTTGTCAGAGGAAATTTCCAATGGAGTAAAGGAATCAAAGACACCAAGGTGTTTTTTAATCCAGACCCGAAAGGAAGATGGTACATAAGCTGGATGCCTGAAGACAGAAATAGAAGTGTCATAGGTGAGGAGCGTGGCAGACGTGTACCTTCAAATCCGTCTATGGGTTGCGGGGGTGTTGACTCTTATGACTTAGACGCTACTGTTGATGGTAGGTCATCCAAAGGTGCTTGCCATATATACAACAAGTTCAACTTGAACGGTGCGTCTAATATGTTTGTTGCAGAGTATGCAAGCAGACCACCGATGGCGAGCATCTTCTACGAGGATGTTCTAATGGCTGCCGTGTTCTATGGTTACCCCCTTTTGATTGAGAACAACAAGTACGGAATCGTAAGGTACTTTGAATCAAGGGGTTACGACGGCTATGTCATGGATAGGCCAGAGCACTTGAAGGCGGGTTCGTCTATGTCAAAGACAAAGGGTATCCCCTCAAACTCACAAGACGTTATTCAAGCTCACGCATCTGCAATAGAAGACTACATTCACAATCATGTAGGATTAAACGAGGATGGAAACCCCGGCTCTATGTACTTCAACAGGACGTTGGAAGACTGGATAGGGTTCAAGATTGACAACAGAACAAAGTATGACTTGTCGATTAGTTCTGGTTTAGCACTGCTCGCCGCTCAAAAAGTAAAGCCTAAACAAAAGAAAAAGACTTTTGACGACGCGGTCTTCTTCAGGAGATACAAGGTGTAAAAGCCTTGGGGACTATTGTTATATTTGCAAATGAGCCCAAACTTTATTCTATGACCGACGGGAACAAAAATAACAAGTATGGAAGCTTCCCTGACCCGTTTGTTTCTCCTGAGGTAAAGGTGTCCAAGAAATATGGACTTCTCTTTGCTAAAGCGATTAACTCACAGTGGGGATACGGTGCCGACCAAACATCATTGTTTCGTCGCCGTATGTATGATTTTGACAAGAGCCGAGATTACGCCAACGGAACTCAGGACACGTCTATCTACAAGCAAATCCTAAACTCTCTCGACCCTAATAACGGGGACGGGACACTACTAAATCTGGACTGGAGCCCTGTGCCTATTGTCCCGAAATTCGTAAAGGTCGTGGTGAACCGCATCCTTTCTCGTAAACCTTATCCTTCGGTCGAGGCTCTTGACCCGATAAGTAAGAACGAAAAGGACATGGCTCGTGCTACAATTGAGTCATCGATTAAAGACAAGGAGCTGCTTCAACAAGCAAAGCAGTTAGGTCTTCAACCTAAGATTGACCCTGACGAACTTCCCGATACTACAGAAGAGGCGGAAATCTTTATGGAGCAAAACATGAAGACCAACGCAGAGATTGCAGCTCAACTAGGCACTGCACTTACTCTGGATTGGAACGACTTTGACCAGAAGGTTTATAGACGGTGTGTAGAAGACTTGGTAGTATGTGGTATGGCAGTAGCCAAAAGAGACAACGACCCCAACTACGGAATTAGTACTAAGTACATTGACCCGGCTACGTTCCTTCATAGCTACACGGAAGACCCTAACATGTCTGATATCGTGTACGGTGCTCACGTTCAGAGAATCAGCATTCAAGAACTTAAGCGTCAGGCCGGCAGCGACATCCCTGAGTCAGAGTACGAGAAGCTTGCTAGTTCAGTAAAGAATAAAAGCTACAATAACGGCAGTGCCTTTGACTATAAAACCTACGACCAAACCAGACAGAAGTATACTTTTGGGTATGACGACTACTTGATAGACATCATGGATTTTGAGTTTGTTTCTGTGGACTGCGTGTACTACGAGAGTAAAGACACTCAACACGGAAACACTGGATTCTACTTCAAGGGCTCTGAGTACAAGATGCCATCTAATTCTGTGTACGACAGGGAGGCTCACAAGATGGAGTATCAAACCGTATATGGTGGCTGCCACGTGATGGGCACTGACTTGATTTACAACTACGGTATGAAAAAGAACGTACCTAAAAACGTTCATGACATTACCAAGGCCCGGCTCTCTTATAGTGTTTCTACTACTAATTTACGTCGAATGATGCCTAAGTCTATGGTGGGCGGCATCTTAGGATTTGCTGACCAGCTACAGTTGACTCACTTGAAAATTCAGCAAGCGGTAGCCAAGGCAAAGCCCGACGGCGTACTAGTGGATATTGAAGGTCTTGAAAACGTGCAGCTAGGAAGAGGTGGTGAGTTGTCCCCCTTGCAGATTCAAGACATCTATGAACAGACTGGTGTGTTCTACTACAGAAGCAAGAACCCAGAAGGGGGATTCCAAAACCCACCCATCCGGTCTATTGAGAACAGCATTCGAAACATCAACGAGTACATCGGCCTATACAACCACTACCTCCGTATGATTAGGGATGCTACGGGCATCAATGAAGTTATGGATGCAAGTACTCCGAAAGGGGAAGCACTCGTTGGCGTGCGGCAACAAGCTATTGCTGCTGGTAACAACGCTTTGTACGACATAACAAACGCGAGCATGGTACTCTACAAGAGAGTCTGTCAAGACGTTGTTAAGTGTTTACAGGTTATTCCAAAAGAATCTATTCTCTACCGGGTCTACGCCAAGGCTATTGGAGAAAAAAGTATGGACATCCTCAACAGCTTTAACGAGCTGCCTATGTACAACTTTGGAATTCGCGTAGTTCAAGAGATGTCAGACGATGACCGAATCTTTCTAGAGCAGAACGTACAGGCAAGCCTCGCGCAGAAAGAGATTGACCTAGAGGATGCGATGGCGGTTCGTCAAGTAAAAGACATTGACCAAGCTCAAAGGCTGTTGATTGTTAGACGCTCTAAGCGTTTGGCTAAGTTGCAACAACAACAACAACAGAATATGCAGATGCAATCTCAGATGAACGCACAAGCGGCACAGCAGAAGGCTCAAATGGAAATGCAGAGAATCCAAATGGAAGCTCAGGCCGATTCACAGAAGATGCAATTAAAAGGTCAGGTTGATGTTCAGGTTGCTGCCGCAATGCATGAGATGCGTAAAGAGATTGAGATGATTAGAGCTCAGTCAAGTCTCGGGTTCAAGGCCGACGATAAAGAGTTCAGGCAAAAGATTGAAGTACTCAAGGAGGACCGTAAGGATTCTAGGGTTCAGAAGCAGGCTGTTGAGCAAAGCAAGCTCATCTCTCAGAGACAGGGAAGGAGAGGGGAAATTGAGGGTGACCCAGAAGCAAACAATGACATCATGAATCAAATCCTAGGAGATGAGTAACGCAACAAAAATCAATCTAGATACCTCATCCAGAGTGGATGTTACTTGTAGAAAAGGAGACACGTTCTCTCTTCGCTTGACTATTACTAACGCGGCGGGTGATGCTGCTGCTTTCGCGTCGGGTGATGTGTTTCTTTTTGAGGTGAGAGACTCTGATGTAGGTTCTCTGGTGAGCAACGGCAGTGCCAACTTTACGGACGACGTGACAGCGTCCGGCACGGACGTCACTGCAAAATACATTGACCTTAATGTAGCGGCGAGTGTAATGAAGACAATGCCTGCTGGACTGTATGTATATGACGTTGAGCAAAAATCAGGAGATACTGTAAGCACATTGATTTATGGCACGCTGAAGGTGAATGAAGATATTTCAATAACCTCATAATGAAGCTCAATGCCTGTAAGCGTAACTCAACCTAAAAGCGTAAAAGTATCTAGCGAGCACGGAGACATTATTAATGTATCCATTGTTAAGAGTGGCTCTGAGATAAAGACCGTTGTCTTTAATCAGGTAGCCAATAACTCTATTACGGTTGCTGGCGCGATTGGTGCTGGACCAACAGGTGCTACTGGAGTCCGGGGAGAGGATGGCAATCAAGGACCAACAGGTGCTGACGGACCACAAGGACCAGCGGGGCCAGCAGGACCAGCGGGGCCGGCGGGACCAGCGGGGAGTAACGGTACTGACGGTGCTGACGGTACTGACGGTACTGACGGTACTGACGGTCAAGGTGTTCCTGTTGGTGGAACAGCAGGTCAGGCACTTACAAAAATTGACGGAACAAACTACAATACTCAGTGGAGTGACGTAGGTTCTACTATCGTGTCCGCGATTACAATCTCGAACAACGACAACGCTTTCGCTCATATGACTAACCCTATAACTTCGGGTACGTCTATTGAGGCTGTTCTTAGGAACATGTTGGAGCAGTACAACCGAACTAGTATTTCCATGTCGTCTATCACGAGAGCACTTCAGCAGACTGGTGGTGGGTATGGGTCATTCAGCACACTTAGCTCAAATGAAACACTAGAGATGGGTCAGGGCGTTAGGGTTTCTGCATTTGCTATTTCCATCGGAGACAACACTCAAACAATAGACGACTCCGTGAAGTTTCTAAGAGGAGGCAGTGTTCTTGAGCAGGGGTTTTCAGACGCAAACGGAACAAAGACTTTGTCGTCTGTAGAGGAGCAGGATACAGGAAACAATACCAGTGTATCATACAAAGCAACTGCCATCGACGATGGTGGCTCTGGGCTCGGAGACCAAACCATAAACAGCGGAAGCATTACTATTTCGTTTAGGCCCAGACTCAAGGTTGGTGGCTCGACTACAAGCTCTATCAGCTCAGACGCTAACGCTCAAGCACTTTTTGATTCTGGACTTACGACTGCCTTCAATGCCTTGCGCTCCGAGTCAGACTTCAATGTTACTGCTAACTCCTCAATGGACACAGCACTCAACTATACTTGGATTGCATACCCGGCCTCATTTGGCAACCTCAATAAAGTGGACTTGGCTGGTGTGGACGTTCTTTCCGACTTCCAGTCTCCAGTAGATTACAATTTAACTAACCCCTATGGTATAACCACATCTTATCGGTTTTACAGAAGCGACTTCGACAAAGCTTTTGCAATCGGTCAGATTCTAACTATTGATTTCTGATGCCAATTTTTCCCGGACCAGTATCGCACAACAATCCCAACGCCCCTATACTTGACGCCACCGGCAATCAGGTAAAAGGCTTTGGCTTTTTTGCGAACACAGGCGAGAGAGACTCACTAAATGCAAATCTTAGGGTGAGCGGGTTCTTGGCAATCGTAGGGACTACGCCATTTATTTATGGTAGCGGCACTTGGACGGATGCTAATAACTGGACGGAAATAGGTAGTGGTAGTGGTCTACAGAATGTTGTTGAAGACACCAGCCCACAGCTTGGAGGAGACCTCGACCTGTACGATGGAACCACAGAGTTTAAAATTACGACCACCAAAAGCAACGGTCACATTCAGTTCACCCCCAACGGGACGGGCAGGGTAAAGCTAGACGGTGTGGTGGAGTTCAAGCAGTTTGACCCTTCGTCAGCGCCTGATGCTTTTGAGGGCGGTATGTACGCAGACACCAACGACAATCTATACTTCGGAGTAACTTAAAACTCCTTATCTTTGAATCATAAAATTAAACACTTCCTGTAATGGCAACATGGAAAAAAGTCCTGCTTGAGGACCAAAACATTTCGGTTACTAACATTACCACAGACGGTACTGTAAGTGCATCCGGCCTCTCTGACATCACTAGCTCACTAACGGGTAGTAACCACCCTTCGGTTGAGCTGATTGTTCTTGATAGTGGTGAGCTGAAAACCATCACAGCTGACTTTAATACTGGTGCGTTCTCGGCAGCTACAGACGGACCCCTGACAACCGAGCAGGTGCAGGACATTGTTGGTGCTATGTTCAGCTCTAACACTGAGACCAGAATTTCAGCCACCTATCAAGACGGTGATGGAACTATCGACCTTGTTGTAGACGACATGACTGCTGATACTGATACTCAGCTCACAGCTGAGGCGGTTCAGGATATCGTTGGTGCCATGTTTAGTAGCAATACAGAGACACGCATCGCTGCTACATACGATGACACCGACGGTACTATCGACTTGGTGGTAGATGACATGAGCGCTGACACTCAGCCGCTTACCACGGAAGAGGTCCAAGATATTGTTGGTGCTATGTTCTCGTCTAACACTGAGACACGCATCGCTGCCACCTATCAAGACGGTGACGGGACAATCGACCTTGTTGTCGATGATATGTCTGCTGATACTCAGCTAACGGCAGAGGCAGTTCAAGACATCGTAGGGGCGATGTTTTCGTCCAATACAGAGACGCGCATTGCAGTCACATACGATGATACCGACGGTACCATTGACCTTGTGGTTGATGACATGACAGATGCGGGTACGGACGTTGATGTTAGTGTAGCCAACCTCATCACTCGGATGGGGCAAATCAGTGGCTCCCAAACATTGAACATTGGTGACTCTGGTGATGATACGACAGTTGTTGTTCGCGGTAACTTGACCGTCAACGGTACTACCACAACCCTCGATGCCGCAACCCTTGTTGTTGAAGACAAGAACATCCGCCTCGGTGACCCAACTACTGCCTACGGCAGTGACGCACTTGCTGTCGCTGGTGCTACTGGAGGTGGTATCCATATTGTCTCTGACACTAGTTCCTCTGAAGCTGATTATGCGTCCATCTTGTGGGACAACGTACAGCTCACTGGTTGGTCGCTTCTTGATGCCAGCTCTGTTGCAGAGACCGCAACGAACAAGCACCCTATCGCAATTATGGACTTTGGCACTCCCACGCCTGTTAGTGCAACAGACGGTACAGAGACTAAGGGTGCAGGTATTGGCTCTTTCTACTTTGAGACTGACGCAAAAGACCTCTTCATTAGAGTTGACTAATGGGTATGCTTTCGAAGAGCAGGGATGCTGGCGCAATAAGCACCGACACCCTGACCCAGCAAGAGCTCACTTTCCTATTAAAGATGCTGCATGATTGCAGCTTCGAAGGAAAGGACGTACTTTTACTGGCAGATGTAGTAAACAAGCTACAAAATCAATTAAAGGCCAAGTAAAAACCAAAATCAATTAAAATGAAATTTGAAATTCAAGAAGTGTACTTTGTGAAGCAGGCGATTGAACAGGTGTCCGTTAAGGCTTCAGACGCTCCCTTTGTGACAAGGGTTATAGAAAAACTGGATAAAGAATTTGTCCGTTTGCAAAAGATTCAAGAAAAAGAGCAGCCATCCAAGGGCGTGATGGAAGCTGCAAAGTAATGCGGCGCCATGGCTACTTGGAAAAAAATACTTACGGATGGTGACAACACCAATCTTGCTACTGCAAACCTCACTGCGGACGCTAGCAGGACATTTACGCTAGACCAAAGCTCTGCTCTGACTTTTGTGTCAGACAACGGTTCTAATTTACTCAAGCTCACGAGTTCTCCAGTTAATGCAGCAAGTGACCTCGTTGAGATAGAGGCCGGGGCTGTTAATTTACGACACCCAGTAGGGTCAACTGTTCTTCAACTAAAATTTTACGAGTCTAGCAACGACGCTGGAGACCATTACGTAGGCCTTCAGGCGCCCGCAACAATGTCAGCAAACTTAGCACTGACTCTACCTGCGGCAGACGGCACCTCCGGGCAGTTCCTAAAAACAAACGGCTCTGGAGTCCTTTCCTTTGCTGATGGTGGTTCTGGCGGAACGGTAATAGACGACTGGGCTGAGCACAGGGTTCTTACCGGTGGGGACAGCAATACAAATATTGATGCTGAACAATATCTTACGTTTCAAGCCTACACGGTCAGCCAACAAAACAACAATAGTACTTATAGGCTTCAGAACTTTGGGGTTATAAACTCAAAGTCTAACGGAACTAAGCCTACCGGTACGGTCTGGGACACGGATAACGCTTACGGTGATGCTTTACTAAACGCTAGTTCAACGGCAAGCTCGGCTTACTCTAATACGGGGACCAATATCTCCATGAGGATTACCGCAAGCTCTCTAACCAAGGGTCAGATTCATAGATACGCCAGTAACGGAACACTTGTTCCTGCTCAAGCAAACTCATCTACTACCGCTACAGGTATGCTGGGTTTGTATGTTAATGAAACTTTGTCGTCTCAGCAATCCGTAACTCTTTTTTTACAAGGTGCGGTCCTTGTCCCCAACACGGAGATTGTCGGCACTTTTGCTACGGGAGCTATTTTGTATTTGTCTGACACCGATGCTGGACATTTCACTTACAATATCCCTACTACTACCGGTGACATAGTCCGACACATGGGGTATGCAATAAGGTCGATAACCTCGGGTGGCACCCCTTGCACTCTTGTGCATTTCAATCCTTCTTTCGATTTCTTGGAGATTGCCTAATGCCTAGTACAGACTTCCTTTTCTTCGATGATGTTCAATCTCTTTCGGGAGGAGCTGCTTACGGGAGTGGGATGACCGAAGCTAACTTCGTAGCAGGCAGTCCTACTGACAACCAATACATTGATTGTGCGACTGTAGGTTCTACAGTAAGGATGGGGGGGATTTCTAATAGTGGTATACCTTCTGGCGCCGTTATAGTTGGTTATGAATTCAGGGTTTGTACAAGGGCCAATTCCGGTAACGTTACATTTACGATACAACCGGGCAGGTCTCTTCAGGGAACTTATGAATCGATGGGAACGGCTACTACAGCTAACCACTTAAGTAGTGTTGGTATTGCTTATGTTAATCACGTTGTAGGGGGCGCAACGGACATGCACGGCTTGGGTACTCTAATGAGTTTACCAAGTAATCTAAACCTCCTCGTCTTTGACTTTGAGACCACAGTCAATGCTAACGGAAACATATTCAGATTCCAATCTGCTGTTGATGATGGAGCCCCCGTAGCGTTGGAATCTCCAACCGTTAGGATTCACTACACACAGACGGAGGTAAGTAAGTGGAACTCAATAGCAATCAATAGTAACTCAGCCGCCGCAGGAACAGCACCAGACGATGTTGGAAATGAATCTGGCGGGGAGATAGTTACTATGGACGGTCAAGGTATAACTACTTTATGGTCACCTAGTAATGGCGGAGGCACTCAAGGTAGCAACAACCTCACTGACTGGGTGAATGGCTCCGGGGCTGTAAACGGAACTTACTGGAAAACTTCGAGCAATTCCGACACCCCTAGTATTGAGCTAAATAAAAATATTGCTAGGTGGGGTTGCGGCCCTTCAAGTTCGGGTAACGGTACTGGTTCATCGAATACAGGTCCGAGGGGTGGAACAAACACCTCATCAGTTACACCAGCTTCGGGAACCCTAACAGAGGGAATGGATACCTCAGTATCCGACACTAATTCTAGGTTCCTATACTGTGAGACGTCAGCAAATGCAGGCGGTCAATCCGGAAGCTCTAACACTAAGCAATTCATTTTCAGAAGTAAAGCTATTAACTGGAACCAGTCAATGAATGACACCAGTAACACCTTGGTGCTTAGCTTTTTTCTATACGCTTTTAAGGGGAACTGCGGGTGCTTATCGATATATATAGACGACACTGCCACGTCTAATGACGCTTCAGCAACATGGCTTGCCAACGTTGAGACGAGGCACGTTAATAATGTGTCAGGCTTTTCAAGAGGGAAGACAAGGGCTAGGGTGTATACGGGCACTGACGGAGTTTATGGGGGGCCGGGAGCTTCTTCATCTCAGTATGGTGGTTACAATACTGGCACAGAAAACGAATGGAGCAACTATCAAATCTCAGGAAATGGGGGTGTAAATAGTTCGACTACTCTGTGGAGGAAAATTGAGATTGAAATACCGAGCACTTTTAGGACGACCAACGATGACTACTACTTGTACTTCGTTGTGCAACCGCAGACCTACACAACCAACGCCAGTTTAATGGAGACAGGGGAGACTGGTTTAAGCTCAAGTATAACATATCAAGGAGACCTTTCATTGGATAACATTAAGACCACTGAGCTGTCACCTTCATTATTCGCTAAGCTGTTAAACAAACACGGAACGGCTAGTACTAATACTTCGGAAATCAATCTAACCCCGGTGCCATAATGGATGACGAGCTAAAAGATAAGTTTTACATTAGGTACGCATACAAAGAAACTGATGTGTTAATCACCCCTGCAAAAGGAGTGACAGAAGGGGACTACTACAGAATCATATCTAGGGTTGACAACACAGTACTTAACGAAGAAACCATTGAAAGGGTAGAAGACGAAGACCCTATAGAGAAGGACGTTCTTTGGGTAGAGGATTACAGTAAGGCTTTTGATAACGCTGATGAATTTGACAAGTTCTACAGGGCGTTGAAGAGCAGATTGAGAGGTTGACTAGTTGTTTATATTTGTAGTATGTCTAAGGCTGCGGAAAAAGCAAAACGATTAGGGTTTAGCGGGGTCAATGAACCCAAGCTAACTCGGGGTCATTCCACAAAAAAAGCAGCCGTTGTAAGTACACTTGGCCCCGGTCAAGAGGACGGAGCTGTCGTTCGCTTCGGCGACCAGAGTATGGGGAACAACTACAGTTCAAAAGCTAGAGCTGCGTTCAAGAGTAGACATGCTAAGAATATTGCAAGAAAGGGAAGTGCCGCGTACTGGGCCAACCGATTCTTGTGGAAGGCCGGAGGCAGCAAAAAGGCTCCACCGAAAAGCCAGAAAAAGAAATACAATTGATAATGAGTAAGCAATTCGAAAACGCACTTGAAAGTGCAGGTATCACTATTAGTGATACTCCACCAACATTTAACCAAGAACAGAATGATGTTCCGGAAACCGTGGCAGACACTCCTTTGGAGCCTGTCCCAAATCAAGAGCCTGTTCAACAGACTACTCCTGAAACTACGCAAGCTGTATCTGAGCCTCAAGCTCAACCTAGCAAGCCTGTTCAGGAATCTGTTCAAGAGGCCGTAAAAGAATCTGAACCAAGCCCTGACGTTGACGTCGATGCAGAGGTACTCCGATATCTTAGTGAAAAGCTAGGCTCGGACGTAAGCTCTTTCGACGCAATTGCATTGGCTAATTCAAATATCCCCGTTGAAATCGACGAGCGCGTACAAGCTATCAATGATTTCGTTCAAAAGACGGGTCGAAGTCCAGAAGACTGGTACAAGTTTCAGCAATTGAACCCATCTGAAATGGATGATTTCACCGCTGTGCGTAACCAGATGGTAGTAGAGCACGGTAACCTGACGACGGAAGAAGTCAACATGTTGCTCGAAAGCAAATACAAACTGGACGAAGACCGTTTTGATGAGAGCGAAACCAAAATGGCTAAGCTGCAACTGAAGATGGATGCGGAATCAGCACGGAAGACTATCTCAAACCTGCGCGACGATTACATGTTGCCTGTGTCTGAGGAAGGCGAAGTGCAATCCCCTATCACTGAAGACTGGATGTCTGCTATGCAGGCTGAGGTTAAGGACTTTGATGGTCTCGTCTTCGAACTCCCTACAGGTGAGAACTTCACCTTTGGAATCAATGAAGACTACCGTAAAGAGCTTGCTTCAAAAAACAGTAAGATTGAAAATCATTTCGACGATTACGTCTTTGATGACGGTGAGTGGAACTATGAAAAGCTGAACGCACATCGTGCGGTCATTGACAACATCGACTCTATTGTACGCTCTGTATACCAGCAAGGTATGAGTGATGGACAACGGAAGGTGGTAGAAAATGCCGCTAACGTGACTAACCAGCCGAATCAACGTGACACATCCCAGCAAACAAGCGGACTTGACGAACAGATTATTAATGCTTTCGGTGGTAGTTCAACAATGACTTTTAAAATCTGATAACAAGAAATCATGGCTGCGATTAACGTAACCCAACAAGGCGGCAGCAACAATGTTGCCGCTACTAACCCTAAAGGAATTGGTAATTCCGCTTATAACCTGCAAGACCCGGCGAAATACACGTCCTTGCATGACTTTATCGACGAAGTAAACGCACCGGACATCCGTGCTAACCTCGTCAAAACTTTCGGTGACCAAGGCATCACAGGCTTCTTGAAGCTTACCGGTGCTGTAAACGCTGCTGGAACTGCTGACGAAGTTACTTACTGGGAAGAGGCTCGCCTCCACCAGAAGCTCACTGGCGTTATCAAAGGCGCTGTCACAGCTGCTGACGTATCGTTCACTATCGACGGAGTTCTTTATGCTACTGCTGCATCAGGATACACCGAGGGAACAACTCCTCAAAACGTTGCTCGCAAGGGTGACGTACTCATTATCAATGGAAACGAAAGAGCTTATGTCTCTGCCGTGAACACCGCTGGTACTGAGATTGTTGTGAAGTCTCTCCTTAGCGGTGGATTCACTGCCTTCACTGACAACGCTGCGGTTGTGGCAATCATTGTCGGTAACATGTACGCTCAGGGAACTGACCAACCCGACTTCTTCCTCCAGTCAAACGTTGTGAAGAGAACTAACCCGTATGTCATCATCAAAGAGTCTTACGAGGTTTCTGGTTCTCAAGCAACCAACATCGGTTACATCGATGTAGGTGGAGGTGATTACCGTTGGTACTTGAAGTCTGAAGCCGATACCCGTCAGCGTTTCCTCGACAAGAGAGAGATGATGATGTTGCTCGGCGAGAAGGTGACTTCTAGTGACGCTGCCTTGGCTGGCATCGAGGGCACCGAAGGATACTTTGCTGCCTTGGAAGATAGAGGTTTGGTGACTACAGGTCTTGTCGGCGCTACGACAACTGACTTTGAAGACATCGACCAAATCATCAAGATGATGGACAAGAATGGATGTCCTCCCGAGTACGCTGTCTATGCTAACACAGGACAGATGCTTGCAATGGACAACATGATTGCCAATGGTGGTAATAGTAACACTGCTGGATTGCAGGGTAGCTATGGAGCTTTCAACAACGACAAGGACATGGCAGCCAACTTAGGCTTCGCGTCTTTCGCTCGTGGTGGATATACTTTCCATAAGCACGGCTGGAAGCTGTTGAACGACCCAACTCTCCTCGGAGCGACAGGTGCGGGAGACATTGCTGGCGACTTGGTTTCCGGTGTAATGATTCCTTTGACCACTGTTGCTGACCCAAAGACAGGTAACAGAGCTCCAGCCTTGGAGATGAACTACAAGGCAGCTGGCGGATATAGCCGTGAGATGGAGCACTGGGTAACTGGTGGTGGTGTTCTCGGTTTCAAGACCGACGGAAAGGACGCTGCTAAGTTTAACTACCGCTCTGAGTGTAACCTCGTGACTCGTGCTGCTAACCAGCACGTTCTCATCAAGAGCTAAGTGACTGACTAATAGAATGGGGGGAGGGAATCGCTCTCCCCTACATTCTTTCTTTTAAATAAAATCATATTGAAATGGAACAGACGAAAAAGGGTATGGGTCGCCCAAGAAAAGCCCCCACTCAAAAGGTTGTTGCTTCCGAGCCAACTAAAACGAGAAACGTAAAGCGTACCTTGAAGAATGAATCCAAGCTGCCTAGAGTCTACGAAACCGTAGGAGGAAAGGGAGGTGTGTTTTTGAAGATTCGAGGTAATAGCATTCAGGTTTATGATGAAGCAACTAATTCCGTAAGGGGTATTAGATATTGCCCATCAGAACCAAGCATTTTCATTGACGAGCAAGGCACACAATCTGTTCGGTCTCACGTCATCTTTAACGATAAGATGTTAATTGTCAACTACGACAAGCCAAACCTCATCGCGTATTTAGATGCCCACCCAGACAACTCAGTTAACGGAGGCCGTGTCTTCAAGCTTGTGAACAAAGAGGATGACGCCGAGAAGGTTTTGGAACAGGAGTTTCAAATTAATGACGCTATAGCAATTATCAAGTCGCGCCCTATCGAGGAGTTGCTTCCTGTAGCTATTGCTATGAATGTTGACACGTCTCAAAAAGACCTTCAAATCAAACGCACACTGGTGCAGATTGCAAAGAGAGACGCTAATCACTTCATGTCTATGGTAGACAGCCCTATGGTAAAGGCGCGGTCAACAGTAGTAGAAGGCTTTGATTTTCAAATCATCGACTTTAGGCAGGGCGCCGTTGTGTGGTTTGATTCTGGCAAGTTGATTGCTTCGGTACCTGTAGGGCAAGACAAGGTAGAGGTTATGACCCGCTTTGTAATGACGGACAAGGGCTCGATAGTTCTGTCTGATATTGACCGACAGTTAGAGGCTATTGCTTAATACGTAACCGGCATGGATACTGGAAAGGGGGCGCAAGCCCCTTTTCTTTTTCTGTATATTTGCCAGACAATACCTTACCATGGCAAGTGTTAGAGAGGTTTATAATGCATTGAAGGACATCGCTAACAAAGATGAGCGTGGATTTGTCACGCCCACAGAGTTTAATTCCTTTGCACCCGTTGCTCAAACGAATATTTTTAATGGCCTTTTCAGGCAGCTGCTTAACGCAGAAGCGCTGAGGAAGCGGGGAGTTGACCCGGGAAGAAACAACTCTTTCATTAAACAGGTTAAGGAAGACCTCTCCTTGTTTACAAAAACATCAGGCACTATCTCTCGAACATCTGGGTCTCACTTCAATAAGCCAGACGACCTAGCTAGAATAATCAACGTCAAGACTGACGGGTCTTTATTGTTTGGTGAGAACACTTCTGTTACTATTCCCGTCGAATATGATGAGGAGAAGTTAGAGTACGTTCTTCACAGCACGCTTAGTGCTCCAAGTGAGTCCTCGCCGATTGCTTTCTTAGATGACCAGATTGAAGTATACCCACAGAATCTAAACAAAATCCGTGTTCGGTATTACAAGCAGCCTGAAGGGTTGAGCCCTACAACCGGCGCAAGAACTGTATCACTTCCTAAGTTCGGGTTCACCGTGAACAACAACAAGGAAACATACTCTGCTTCTACTAGTGTGGACTTCGAACTACCTGAGCACTACACCCCACAAATCGTTGAGGAAATGGCTAGGTTAATTGGTGTGAATTTGAGGGATGCCAACGTATACAATTACGGCCAGCAAAAGGCCCAACAACAATAACGCATGGCAAGAAATCTAGTCACCGTAGACCAAGTAGTCAATGACTTTATCCTGACTCTTGACTCTGACGATTACGTCAGCAATGTATCTGATGTTGTCGTAAGGAACTTTGCCCTGCGAGGAATCCGAGAGATGGGGTTTGATATGTTGAAGAGGGTAAGGTCGTTGAAGCTATCAAAGAATAGTAACGACACAGTGACCTTGCCAGACGACTATGTATCCTTAGTTAAGATTGGAATCGTTGGGTCAGACGGATTAGTCTACGTACTTGGAGAGAACAAGAATATCAACTACTCCCAGAAGTATGTTAAAGATGCGTCAGGAAACGCTATTGACAGTGACCAAGACGGCATCAACGATAGGGAGGATGCCAAAGGAGGAACGCTTGGTCTCGGAGTGTTTGGAGACGACGACTATGTTGTCTTCAGCAACTACGTTTACCAGAACAACATTGGTCAAATTTACGGATTAGGCGGTGGTCACTATCAAGGGCAATACAGAATGAACGAAGACCAGAATCGAATTGAGGTTTCTGCGGGCGCTTTCTCTGATGTTGTTATTGAGTATATCGCTGATGAAGCCCGGTCAGTAAACCCGACGGTTCACGTAGAGGCAGAAGAGGCATTGCGTTCGTTCATATACTTTAGAATCATAGAACGAAAAAGCAGTGTACCTGCGTCAGAAAAAAACAGAGCAAGAGCCGAGTACTACAATGAGCGACGAAAAGCTAACGCGCGACTAAAGGCATTTAGTATGGAGGAAGCTCTGAAGACGATTCGTAAGAACACAACTCAGGCACCGAAGTTCTAATGGCAATCGAAAAGCTAATACCACAGTACCTCAACAAGGATGAAGACGAGAGGTTAGTCAAGCCGTTTGAAATGACTGACGCACTTAACGTGCGCGTATCTCATGAGTCAGACGGTAGTCAAGGAATCATCAAAAACGTAGAGGGGAACACAGCCGTTGCTCCAGCCGACGCAGGGACAGATTCAATCCCGTCTAGCGGAGACAATCGAATCGTAGGTACAGTTTCTTGCGAGGCCGGTAAGTGCATGTATTTTTTCCTGTACAACTCAGGTGGCAATCATGGGATTTACAGATATGATTCTGTTACAGACAAGTACGAAAAACTCTACGAGGATTCTGTTTTGAATTTTCAGCGTGATGCTTTTGTGAAGGGGGATGTGGTCATTAACCAGCATCAGGAACACCTTCTATACTTTACGGACAACCGCAACGAGCCAAGAAAAATAAACGCTACAAAGCTACTCCTAGGAAACTATCACCCGAGCCTAAACACGGGGACAGTCGTTCAGAAGAATAAGTTTCTTACTGTGTGCAAGCAACCACCTCAAGCTCCTGCCACCTTTGCGTTTGTCACAAACAATAGTATTGGATATAACAATCTAAAAGAAAGCTGTTTCCAATTCACGTATCAATACGTGTACGACGACGGAGAAGTTTCTGCCTTAGGTGTCTATAGCGACCTCGCTGTAAGCCCTACAAACATGGCTTTTAATGCTCCTTCACAGGAGTTCCTTGGAGGCTTGAACAATGAACTGGAGGTTACCGTATCTAACTCTGACGGCCCTGTACGTAAGATTCGTGCGTTTGCAAGAAAGAATAACGAGCAATTGTTTCTTAAGGTTGCGGAACTAGACAACAATATATCCGGAGGCACCCAGTCATTCACATTTAGAAACGACGGTGTTTACCCTGCTCTGAGTGATGAAGAGGTCAATAAGCCCTTTGACGCTGTGCCTAGGCTTGCGTCTAGTCAAGCTGTATGTAACGGTCGTTTAATGTACGGCGATTACGTAGAAGGGTTTGATAACCTAGAGAAGACAGACGTTTATTCTTATAGTGTTTTTTCCCCACGTGAAGCGACGGCAATAAACTTAAACCTGCCTATGGTTGACGGTGAGACTGAAGTCATCACAACCAGTAATAGTGAGCTTGAGCGGAATCAACATATGTTTGCTGAGGTGGGCGGCAACCCAGCGTTTGGTGTGGGGTTACCATCAAGTCCTATTGCCAGATTTGGAGATTCAACAACTGACGGAATCCATTTCAACCTTAACTTATCTAACTTCCCTTCTGGAGGGGTTCAGGCTAATCAGGGTGTGGTTGATTTCAACGTTAGCCTAGCATCTAGTAAGGTCGCTTTAGTGGCAACTCAGGGTGTTCAGGCAGGCCAAGCAACCGGTGATGCTGTTGGCGCCACTAGGCAGCAGTATACAGCAGCAACGTACTCCGGCGGTGGGGATACTTTGATTCACTCTAGTAGCGTCTTTGTTCTTGATAGCGACAACAACTACAACGCCATTAGTTTAAAGCCAATAGGTAATCTTACCTTTCAGTCTCAATTCTCTGCACCGTCCGCAAACACAACGGCTGAGTTTTTTACTTGGATTCAAGAAAATATTGTAGGCTTAGAGGCACAGTTGCCTGTTACTTACAATAGCGAACCACTCACTAATCCGGCTAATAACCCTCACATCCTTTCTGGAGCAAGCGCAATGGTTCATGCTAGCGCTGGGAATCAGACAGCCGGTAACAGTAGTGACGCAGACAGGCTAGCGGTATGGATGGAAGGTGTTTTAGATTATAAGATTGCTTCGGCTGAGCTTAATGAGGTTGATAGCACGGTGAAATTTAAAATTCGCTGCATTGGTGTAGACTTAGAAGCTGTCCACGCTGTAGCGCCTGTGCAAACCACTAGCTCAGGGTCAGTGATTGGGAATGATTTTGTTAATGGTAGCACCAACCCAATAGCCGGCACCTTTCAAGGGGGAGGTGTACTTAATAACGGGTTTACAGCATATCAATTTAGCGGGCCTAACATTAGTCTTATCATAGACAGTCAATACGTAAACCCAGTATCGGGTAAAGGACTTCGTGATTGGAGCAACGGAAACAACGGGGCTATAAGGTCTTACTTTATTGACTATGATGTTGCTGGAGGGGCGTTGGATATTATTCAATCTGACGGCTCAGACCTTACTTCGTTCAAGGCTGGTGCGGGACATGACTTTGGCATGGTCTACTACGACCACAGAAATAGAGCGTCTGGAGTTCAAAAGATTTCAGAGATAAGCGTCCCTCACTTTGGTAATGCCCAGAGACAGGGAAGGGAAGGAAGAACAAGTGTAGACTTTAGGGTTCTTCATGAGCCACCAGAGTGGGCCACAAAGTGGGCTCCGGTATACTCTAAGAACAACACCTATGAGAAGATACTGCAAGTTTCTATTGCCGAGGCTGCACTAGGGAAGAGAACAGACTTCACTGACATACGTTCAAACGACGGGGTGAAAACAAGGCCGGTATTGCAAGGTCTTGAAGGCGGTATAAACGGTCAGATATTCTTGTCTATGCGTGCCTTCGAGGGTAAGTCAAACTCATACAAGGACTTTAAGGGTGCTGAGATTAGCTATGAGTACAAAGAGGGTGACGTACTCAGGGTTCTTGAATATTCAGACGGTGAGGGTATTGTTCGCCCTATGACTGAGTTTAAAATCACCTCATACAAGTATTATCAAGACGACGATGAGAACCCTATTAAGCTTACGGACACGACGTCGGAAGACGACGAAGATAACTATAGGTCTACCGGATGGTTTCTGACTATTAGAGACAACTCATCACCGGGATTCGATAGAGAGGCTGTAAGAAAAGGAGTGGACTTTTTCTCGCAGCGGTGCCTAGTAGAAATATACAGACCTAAGAGGTCCTCAGAGACAAAGGTTTACTTCGAAGTAGGAGAACAGTATGATATTGTTGAAGTCGGTGGAGTTCGTACTCACGCTGGAGACAGGAGTAATTCTACGTCTCCGACGTTTTCTATCTCTGTAATCACACCCAATAGATTTAGCTCCACTCAAAGATTGTACCGTGGAGACAAGGTATTGACCAGCGGAACTACTAGCGGGCATACGTTCGTGGAAAATGTCTTTGATGAGGGAGACGGAACACATACATACACTACTCACCCCTCAAACTCATTCAATCAAAACGTCGTTGGTACATCTTTTGGCAGCAATACAATATCGGCTACAGGAAGTAACGGATTGTTTCCCGGGGTGATTACCCTAGACCAAGGAGACGTGTACATGAGAATCAGGGAGCAATTGACTAACCCTGAAGTCCCTTACATACCCGCTCTTCAGGCCGACCTTGTCCGTCCCTTCAGTCCGATTGACGTTGATAGCGCTACGTATGCCAAGTATGTAGTCGAGGATGAACGGATTAGTGACTTTTTTGACTCTCATGCAGTCAGCGTCGGAAGACCTCACATAGAAACGCCTGACCAAAAAGAAATTGCGAGAACATCAGCAGTAACATATAGCGAGCCTTTTGTTTCTGATTCCTCTAGATTGAACTTGTCATCGTTTAATCCTGTGCTGTTCCCATACAAGGACTATAATTCATCTGATGGTTTCATCACATACCTTGTAGATAAAGGAGAGTCTTTACTTGTCCTTCAAGAAAAGAAGTGCAGCGTAACCCCTGTAGGCAGGCAGTTGATTGAATCAGCAAAAGACGGTATGCTTGTTACCAGCAAGAACGTACTAGGGACAGAGACATACTACGCTGGAATTTACGGCCCGGGAAGAAACCCTGAGTCTGTTATTGAAAGGTTCGGTGTCACCTACTTCTGTGACATGGAGGCAGGTAAAGTTGTTAGGGTGTCAGCTAAAGGCATCGAGCCGATTAGTGACGTTAAGATGGAGTCATTCTTTGAAGGGTTATTCGCAGACCTCATAGTAAGAGAACAGATTCCAAGAGTCCCTTGTGGTTTCGACCCAGAGAACAGCGAGTATGTGGTCACTGTTGAAGGTCAACAAGTAAACGATATTTCAATAGGTAGTGTTGATGTTGGCGATGTGCCTACACCGGACACTAATCCGACAATCGCATCAGCAAGCGGAAAGGTGAAGCCTGTAAGTTCTTTTGAGAATCTACTGACTTGGGATAAAGACCCAGTGACTTGGAGTTCTGACGTGATTCGTCCAGTGGAGAGGTTGCCTCAGTGGAATAAGGTTGGAAGTTCTGTGATGTATATTGACAGGCTTACAGAGCGTGCCTCTGTTTTTATTGAGCCCGCTCTAAACAAGGGTACTGCGACTATCGAGATGGACGTGATTCACTCGAAAGGAAAGTTTCGTGGGGTTTGTCAATTCAATCCATCTGACGGTTCAATTAAGCTTCCTACTCAGTGTGTTGCTATTGCTGCTCTGGAAAGTAACGATGCGAGCGCAGATGTTGTTGTTGCGGCAGGGGCGGATGACGACGGGAAGACTGTTGCTTGGAGTGCGACAAAGAACTTTTGGTTAACTGAATACTCATTTAACCCTGAGCTTTACGCAAACCTGCACAATAGATTCTTCTCCTTCGAGAACGGTCAGATTTACAGACACAACGTAAGCTCTACGTACAACAACTTTTACGGGAACCAGTTTAATTCTGTTGTGGAATTAGTGGCTAAGCAAAATCCATCCTCTGTCAAGGTTTACAACGCACTAAGCTTGGAAGGTAGTGATACATGGGCCGCTGTTATTTCTAACACGGAGCAGACTACAAACATCACAGAGCCTATGTACGAGGAGAGGGAAGGCATGTACTACACTGTGATACCTAAGGACATTACAGCTAACTCAACGGCCAACACATCCCATAAGGTGGTGCTTGGCACAGTTAGCGCGGTTGGTGGAGGTGGCCTCAATCAGATTACTTTTTCTAGCCGTATTAGCAACCTTCCGTTTAATTTAGGGGACACGATGTTCTTGCTAGCAGCAAACAGTCAGGCCAGTCAGGGTGTTACAATAACAAAAGTTTTAGACAGAAATACAATTCAGGTTAGCGGCTCCTTCGTTGGTGGTGTCGGTGGCACTATGATGGCAGTTTCTCCAGACGAAATCAATGGAGATAAAATCAGAGACTATCACGCTAAAATAAAACTAACTAACGACAACACTGCTTCGGTAGAGCTCTTTGCTGTAAACGCAGTATATGCTGTTTCACCATTGCATAACGACCAAAAAGAATAAATTTGTAACCATGGACGAAAACGAACAAGCAGCGGCAGCAGCAGCAGGTGGTGGTGGTGGTGGTGGTCAAGATGGATACGGACTGACAGGCGACTATGCGGGGATGATTGCTCAGGGCGCTGGAAGTGCCCTTGGTGGTATCGCAGATATCATTACGGGCTTCAGCGCAAAGAAGAGCGCAAAGGGAGAGCTGGCTAAAGCTAACGAAAACCTAGACAAGGTGTTGGCAAACCAGCCGTCCCTGTCTACCCCGGGTGAATACTATGAGGCTGTAAAAAATTCGTATGACCAGCGGCTATTGCAGATGCGTACCGACGATATCAATCGTTCACTGGCAACCACAACAAAAGCAGCACAGCAGTATGGTTCACGTGGTTTGGGTGCTATTATGGGCGCTCAGGCTCAGGCTCAAAATCAAATGAGAACGGAAGCGTTGAATCAACAGCAGCTACAAACACAGGCACTTACGAACCTAGCTGGTGCTAGAGAGCGAGAAGTTAATCTTCGTGAGAATAGGTCTACTAGAGATATCGCTTATGGGTATGACGCTAAGTCTCTAAGTGAAGCTAGACTTGCACAGGCTAGACAGCAAATCGGACAGGGTTTTAGCGGACTCGTTAGTGGTGCTGCTACCGCCGCTGTTGGTGGTATTGGGCTGAATTCATTGAAGGAGGGGGCAACAGGGGCAACAGGTGCTAAGGTTCAAAAAACTCCCGGGAAGTTCAGCCATGAAGAGAACGAGATGTACGTGGTTGACGAGCAAGGAGAATCAATGGGGCTTGCTCTCACGGGAGGTGAGTACGTAATTGACCCAGCTCGCGCCAACCGACTTAAGAAGAAGTCAAGAGACACGTCAATCAAAGGAATGAAGGTCTTAAGAAAGGAAGTGGAAACTATGGTTAATGACTTTGAAAAAGCAGACTAATGGCTGAAAAATTTAAGACCGGCTTCCTCGCTGATAGAGTTAGCTTCACGGAGATGGGGAGACAAGCTGGGGCAAACATTGCCTCTAGCCTGAGCGAAATCACAGAGAAGAGAAAGCAACGTCAGCTTGAGCTAGATACCCGTATGGGGTTCACAAAGGCACAACAAGCAAACGTGCCCGCTGGATTAAGTGGGCGCTATAACAGAATGGGTCAAGTGCTTCTTGGGGATATGCAGGAAAAAGCGGCTATGGCCTACTCGACTGGCAGGGCTCAAGATGTTCAGGCTTATCAAGCTGCTAAGCAAGAATACGTTGACCTAGTCAATATCGGCACTGCTGTGTCCTCGGCAGAAAAAAACATAATGGATAATGTTGCCATTGGAAACTTTCAAAATGCATCGGTCTCTGTGCCTGAGATTCAGGCTGAGTACAATGTTCACGACAGCGGTGTTCCTGTAAGACTTGCCGACGGCTCTTTTGCTTTTCAAGATGAAAGCGGTAAACAAGTGCCTTGGAGGGAGTCAAGCCTTAACAACGCAAGAAATGCATATGCCCCCCCAATTAAGTTTGAAGGAACAGAATATTTAGTTGCTCCTATTTCAGACACTATGTACTCGGAGAACTTTGCTAACTCTGAAGGAACCTATCAAGTACGGTTTGAAGGCACTGACTTTCAGACGGGTGATTTGGACTTAGGTCTTTTGTATTCAGACGTAGAGAGAGTGCTAGACAAAAAGAATCAAGCGCACCCTAATGAAATGGGTCAAGCCATTTCTATCTACGGATACAAGGTCAACGACGCTCCAAACAAAAAGGAGTTATCTCAACAAGATGTCCTTGACGCAGCTATGATTTATCCTCCAGAAGCCTACATGCCGGGAGCTAGTTTTCTTGAGGGTTCATTCAACGAAGATGGAGAGTACGTGTTCAACGTGGATTTGGAACAATTTAGAAACACTAATCCAGCGCCGGGAAGCGAAGAGCAGCTCGCTCAGATTCGAGCAGTACGTGAGGCAAAAGCTACTTACTATGAAGGGGTGGCAGGAACAATAGCAGAAAGAATTGGTAAAGACAACGAGGCTGGATTATATGCAGAGTCGCTTAACGACGAAGCGGCGGCAATGGCTGAAGCTATGAGAGAAGCATCATCTGAATCTGCTGAAGATATGGAGGCTTACTTGGCTCAAGCTCCCGGGCTTATTGCCACTGACGCGAGTAATGGAGACCAGCAATTTATCATGCCAACACTTGCTGACAACAGGTACCAAGTAACAATGGAAGGAAGGGGTCTTCAGATTGAGGAGATTATCTTTAATGACCAAGGTGCTGAAATCGGATACAAGGTGTCTGCTACTAAAAGCAGACAAGAGAGCATTGACGCTCTTCTTAACGGTGGCATGTCTCAAGAGAAAGCGGAGCAAATTATTAAAGATTGGTTCAAGAAGTATGACAATACCATTATTGACCTCGCTCAAAGAGAACCTGAATTCCTTAGGCTTAAAGTGGGATTAAACAACGGTCTTTTTGAATCGGGAAATAAGCCGATGTCAGAAAACCAAAGGTTGTTGGCAAGAGACAAGATTGAATTGTTCCTGACTAATGAATTAAGAGAGGGTTCTCTCGGCCAAAGCGGAATCATTAGACCTCAAGCTCAACCCGTAGGCTCAAGCACTACTGCTGCGAGTACAAGTGGTCCAGCTACGGCGTCAACAGGTACAAGTGGTCCGGCTACAGCGTCAACAGGTACAAGTGGTCCGGCTACAGCGTCAACAGGTACAGGTGGTCCAGCTACAGCGTCAACTGATAGTACAGTTACGACGCCACCACCACCTCCTACAGCGTCAACTGACAGTACAGTTACGACGCCACCACCACCTCCTCCGGAGCCTGCTCAATCAGACACCACAGCAGCAGTTGACTTATCGAACATAGAGATACCTGAAAGTTCAGGCCCGGCAGCTCAGGAACCAGCAACTATCGAAACGGCTGAAGCGTACAACACGTTCATGAATGTATTGGATGACCTCGCTGATTTAAATGAAGATGTTGTAGAGGGCGTGCAAGATTATTATGAGGCTCTCGACGAAGAGCTTCAAGCAGACATGGAAGTTCAGATTGCTCGCATGAAAGCCAATGGCCTGCTTCCAAAAATAGAAGAAGGAACACTTACCTTTGTGAGACCAGAAAATCTATAAGGTATGGAGCCAGAATTGAAAGCACTTGTTGATGAAGCCATTGCTAATGGAGCCTCTAAATTAGAAGTACGCCAAATCATCAACGACTATTACGGTCAAAAAAAAAAAGAAAAAACTTCCGCATCGGGTTCTCTTTTGGCTCAAGAGGTTTCTACGGATTCTACCTCGAGTATCGATGTCTCTTCGAGAGAAGCGTCTGGAAATTCGGGTACAGTTCCGAGCGTAAATATCGTTGACCCTTACTCTCAAGAGAGTATTGACCGATACAATGCAAGGGCTGAGACGGAGGTATTGACTTCGTACCTATACGACGGGAATGACATTAGCAAACAAGATGCTGACATCATTACCGCGTATACCGACACATATCAGAACTCCTTAGAGAATTACTTCGACATAAACTTTAACTCAGACAGGTACTACGAAGCAACGGGAAGACCTCAAGCAGCTCAACGCTGGAGGTCCGCGAGCAATGAAGAGCAACGCATGATGAATGCTTCTCTAATGGCTTCTATTAAGTCTCGTTCAGGAGAAGATGGTGATGGCAATAAGCTAAACCCATACAACGATGACTCGGTACTAGAGGAGCTCTTGAAGGGTTCTGACAACGCTTTTTCAAGCGGACTTCAAATGGGAGACGACGACTCTGTTGCTGAGTCTATTTCTGTAGGTGGTAGAGGACGTGGGCTAAGCGCAATGGGAGCTACAGGAAACCCCCTATACACCGCGTTTGGTCAAGAGATAGTAGAGGGTGCCGAATCTTTAGCTGGGCTTTCTGAAGAACAGATTCAAGATAAGAACAAAGCATTTAAAGAGTCTGCTAGAGAGCAGTACTACCAACGAAGGTTAAGTGCGGCTAAGGCGCGGCTCATGGCCGATGTGAACAGTTCTACTAATGACGCTATAAAAGGTACACTGAGTGCAGACTTCTTTACTGATGAAGAGAACGTAAGAAATCTTGAGCGTCACCTCCTTGAGGAGTACGACATTATGGCGGACCTCAACGACACTGGGTACATCGGTGACACGTCTGAAGGACGTAACGTTACTGCTGATTTCTTCCGTGGGTTAGGCTCAGAAGTTGTTAAGATAGTGGGCACGTTAGGTGTCGGATTAGAGGACGTTGGCGTAAACGCTGTTGAGTTAGCGTTTGGGGAGTGGGCATACGGAAGGCAGAAGACAGACATGCACCGTAAAGCCTATAAGGAATTATCAAATTCTATTGATAGGTACAGTTCAACGCCTCAAGTTGACCCTGCTTCAAAGTTTGAAAACGGAGACTGGTCTGGAGGCATGGCAGATGTTGTCTCTGACTTCGGCCATAGTGTGCCAATGATGGCTGCTGCTATTGTCACTCAAAGGCTTACAGGAAACAGTAAGCTCACTGCTGGAGTTGTAGCTGGGATGGGCTCGTTGACGGCTTATGACATTGCTCGTGACGAGGAATGGTTCAATAAGATGAACGTTGTACAGCAAGGTGGTTTCGTTCTAGGGTATGGTGTTGCAGAAGGTGCGCCCGCATTTGTAGGTGCTAAAATATTTGACAGGTTTAAAGGCTTAAGGGCTAACTCAAAAGGCGCTGCTGATTTCATCTACGGTGCAATCATGAACACTCCCCTTGCAATGGGAGAAGAGGCGATTACAGAGGCTGTCACAGGCGGCATGCAGTACGTCATTGAGCAGAACGCAAAAGGTCAAGACATTGATGTTGTCCAAATGGACAAGGCCATAAAGAACGGCTTCTATGCAGGTGCTGTGATGGGTGGTGGTATTGCAGGTGCTGGTTCATCTGTTGGGGCACTTGGCTTAGCTGCAAGTTCTATCCCGTCTATACAATCTAAGCTGGTAATTCAACAGCTCAAGAAAGAACTAGACGCTCAAGAAACTGTATCTGGTCGCCGAGAAGTAATGGCTAGACTAGTAGGCGCTATTCAAAAGAACGAGTCGGAGGGAAAGAAGCGAAGAGATTACTATGAAGAGCTAAGACAATCAGACCCCGAAGCCTACTCAACTCTTGTAGATATTCAAACACAGATTACGAAGAAGGCTATTGATTACGAACGCACTGAAAACAAAAGCCAGAGAAGAAGACTTAGGAACGAAGTAAACGGATTGGTTAAGCAGAGAGCAAAGCTGGAAACAGACCTTGATGTTTCTCACGACTTGGGTTCTCGGACTACGACTAACCAGATAATGGACAACGTGTCCAGAGTTCTTGAAGAGTACAGTCTTGACACCTTGTTTGAAGGAAAGGAAAGCGTTGTTGTTGACGAAGCAAACTCGGATAATGTCCTTGACAGGATTAATAATCTGTTGCTCGATAAAATGGCATTGAACTTGCCTCTTGGGTTAGGTAGAATATCTTCTCCTCAGGCCGTTATGGATGGCTTAAGGAACACAATCACTGCGGTAAAGACATTATCGAAGACGAAGAAGGGGTTCAAGGGGATTATGATTCATAAGACTATAGCGTCTATGGCAAACTCTGTCCCGGGTGGAAAGGTTGGTAGAGGTGTGTATGTCGCTAAGCAACAAGACGGCGGTTACAAAATTCATTTGCTCGTTCCTGCGATTCTTGAAAACACAGCGTACCACGAAGGGTACCACGAGCTAGGTCTTGACGCGATGTTGGGTGACGAGGCTCTCGTTGGTTTAGCTACAGAGCTAGCGCAATCTCTTCAAGGTGAAGGTGTTGCCAACAAGTTCGGCAAGTACCTAAGTAGAGTGCTTCAAAGCGAGAGAGTTCAAGAGCAACTAACGGCTTTAGGTATTGACGGAACAAAGGAGACCGACATAGTTAAGCTTATGCAGTCTGCTGCATTTGCAGATGAGTTTTTGACGGAGCTTCTAGCGGACATCTCTGCCGGTAACTTGAGCATTGAGGTGAAGCGTGGATTGATTGAGCGGTTTTCTGGATTGATAAACCGTGGTCTTAGCCCATTGCCTTTTGTTGGAAAGATTCCAACTCCGGGCATCTCTGACGTAGGTAGAGCTATTGAAAACCTAACGGGAAGGATGGCTTCGGGCGAAGATGTTACAGAGGCGGTAGCTGGTCTTTCAAAGGCTACAGAGGGGCTGAATTTAAAGCCTGAAGAGCGTCAAGTTTCTGACGACGAGGAGGTTAGGTTTCAAGGAGAGCTTGATGAAAGCTTGAGAACTGGCGCCGGGCTAGAGAGCTTCCTAAGCACAGCCAACTTAACAGAGGAACAGCTTACAGAACTTAAGTCAGAACTCAAGCTAGATAAAAACCAAAGACTTGATAGAGTCCCCAGAAATGTAGAGGCTATTGAGGCCATGAAAGAGGGGACGCTTACACAGGAACAATACATCGAAGTGGTAAGAGGGGTTATGCCTATCACGCCTTTTGATGTAGTGCCCGATATGCCTACGCTACCAGAGATTGGCGCAGCCTTGAAAAGTTCTCAGTTGGAGACAGGAATCTACGACCTCAATAAGGAATTACCAGAGGGTTACTTTGTTGGGTTGAGATTAGATATCCCTGCATACAATACTTACGATGTATGGGTTGCCTCTGTTCACGAAGGCAACAAGACCGCATCCTCATTTGCAAAGAAGATTGGCGACACCAGCGGAAAGGCTGTTGCTTATTCTCAGACTGGCGTAATTAAAGGTGTCAAGTTTGGCGGTAGTCCAATCGGCTCGTTGAGTATTGCAACTAGAACAAACAAGACTACAATAGCTAGGATGTTCGGTGACTGGGTGAATCACGACCCCGCAACCATCAAGGCTAAGGCTGAGAAAATTATGGCCTCCAAAGAGTACCACAAGGACCATAAGTCTGAGGGTGTTCAGGAGGGGTGGGTTCAGGTTGGTATGAATCCCTATAGACACAGTTGGTTCTACGACAAGCGCGACGGTATGCCCGTCACCGAAGCTAGTGAGCTCATTCAAATCGGTGCTCTTGTCCTTGCCAAGGACACGAAGAAGGTTCTTCCTTCTGACCCAATGTTTGACACTGGTAAGACCACGCCAGAAGGGGTGCCTATCAAGTTCCAAGACGCGCTCGCTGAGCCTAGTCCAGAGAACGACCCTAAGTTCGGGCCCAAGTTGATGGGCGAGTTTGCTCGGTCAATCAAAAAGCAAACCATTAAAGGGACTAGAATTGGTCAAGGGTATGGTACTGCAAAATCATCTAAGCTAGATGACAGCTACATACTTAGTCTGGCTCACGTAAAAGAAAACGAGCCTAAAATCTACGTCAAGAACGCGCTCTTTTTGTCTCAACTTGACATCGTTGCAGGCGTAAGAAAGTTTAAGAACTCTGTTTTCGAGGGTAAGGACGCAATGAAGTACGCTGATGAGGTGTACGATATCTTTATTGAGGAAGCAAAGAACAACCTGCTCTTCCTTCACGATGCGTTCGAGGCAGACCTAAGGGAGGTTGCTACACTTTGGTACGATGGTGCCAACATTATTGCCCAGCAACTGGCGGAGGAGTACGACATTGACCCGATTCAGGTTGCGGCAGCCATTGCTGCCCTGTCCCCTCAAAAGGACTGGTACCAAAACGTCAGACTTGGAGAGGTGGTCATCGAAGCTGTGGTTAACAATGGCAATAAGCCAGTCACGCAAGAGATGGTAGACTTCTTCATGAATGCAGGGGGTGCAAAAGTTGCGTGGGCTAGAGAGCTGTCTAAGTACGTCGGTACTTCTATTGTTGAGCTCCCTCCGGGAAATGTCAGAGCCATGGCTGTGTGGGCCTTTGTTGACCTGAACATGTCTAGGTCTTACGACATCATTACACCGAGCGGTGAGCGGGGGGGTAAGAAGACAAACTTACAAGGCAAGGAGTCGAGGGCCGCTTGGTCTTCCTTGACTATGATTGACAAGGCTGTTTCGGCCCTGCTTACCGAAGATGTAGCTGAGATTTCTAGGGTGCTTGGTGAGCAGCACAAGATTCGACACTTCTTCAACAACATCCACAACCCCGGATTTGGCTCAGACACCACCATTGATACTCACGCTGTAGGAGCGGCCCTCCTCAAGCCCATGTCTTCCTCTTCTGGGGAGGTGGGAGCTAACTTCGGAGCAACTGGGGGCACCTTCATAGACAAGAACGGTGTTGTTTACGGGGGAAAAGAGGTCGCCAATCTAGCCAAAGCAGCTGGTATAAAAGTAAAGGGCGTTGCAGACTGGAAACCTTGGGCCCTGAAGAAAGGATTCGCTGAGTTAAAAGTTTCTAATTCGTCAGTTCACGCTATTTCCGGTAACTATTATGCTTATCTTGAAGCATATAGGATTGCCGCTGAGGAACGAGGCTTGCTTCCAAGAGAGATGCAAAGCATTACGTGGGAGGCTGTCAGGCTTCTCTATACCGCTGGATTTAAGAACAGCGAGGCAAATAAGTCAAGGATTCAATCACTCCATACCAAGTATAGAAATGCAGAAATTACAAGAGAGCAACTTAGAGAAGGGCTTCTCAAAGAAGCAGGCGGAATTGGAACGCCGGATTGGGCTCCCGCTATTCGGGACGCCGTATCCAAGATTGGCAGAGAGCAGCCCGAATCTAGAGACGTGGATAGAAGCGGTGGAGCTTCTGGACGGGAAGGAACTAGAGGGGGAGGAACTAGCCGTAGTGCAGGGGATGTATCCGGGGAAGTAAAATTTCAAGGTGACCTGACTCGTCAGATTGCTGACTTCTTAGACAAGGAATACAGTAACCCCACAGTAAAGCGAGACAAGAGAAGAAAGAACCCGGTAAGACTCGAAGCGTCTATTGGGCAGATGGCTACCATGGCATACGCCAAGCCAGAAATCTTAAAGCTGTTACAGGACATGGGCATGTCCAAGGAGGCTGCGCTTGCTGCGTACCGTAGGGCTTATGACTTCAAGCGTGGAAGACTCATTGGAAAGAAAGAGGTGAACAAGAAGGTGAGAAAGCTTACCACTGAAGCCAAGAATCTTAGAACCGACCTCGAACAATTGAGGGACAAGTCTAAAAACTACAAAGAGTTCCTTAGGGAGGCAATAGAAATTGTCAAGGAACGAATGAAGGAAAACTCCAAGACTCCTTTTACTAGCTCGCAGGTTCAGAAGCTGTTTAAGATTGCAAGAGAAGCTCACCGAGTGTCCGGGAAAAGGGTAAAGGCGGAAGGCTTTGAGGTTATGCAGACGTTTATTGATAAGCTATCTGCCGTCTTCGATGCTAGAGATACCAAGAAGGCAATGCAGGAGTACCTCGACCAAGTAAATAGGGTTAGGGGATTGCAGAAGAGACTAGGGAAAGCAGCAAAGCCAAGGAAGGCTGGCGAGGCGCTGAAGTCTACAGCGACATACAACAAGTACGCAGAAGCATTAGCTAAAATCAACCCAGCATTACTGGACAACGAAGATATTACAACCTTCGAACAGACTCTCCTTGCTACGCTGGGCTCGATGAAAGCCCCTCAAATAAAGAAGGGAGAAGACGGAAGGGAAGCGGTGTCGTTTCCTAAGCTACCCGCTGAAGACCTAGCAGTTTTGGTTGCTCAGTTTCAATCTAAAGAAACGCTAGGAAGAAACGCTGTCTTTGCAGCAAGAGCTGAGAGACTGGCCCTTAAGAACAACACTACGGTTGACGAGGAGTACAACAAAATCAAGGCTGGTTATGAGAGGTCTCAACTATCTCAAAACAGAAAGAACATTCTTAGATACATCGATGAGTGGAATAAGAATAATGTAAACGACCAGCTCGATAGCAGCAATCCCGCTCACCTTGAGCGTGTACTTGAGGCACTGTACAACGAGAAGTCAGGCAAGAATGAAGAGGAATCAGAGATGATTGTAGATGACGTCATGTTGCCTAGAATTGCAGCTAACCTTGACGTGCTTCTAGAAGAGCCTATGATTGCAGACATCTTAGGAATTGCAGACCCGAGTAAACTGAACTTCGCGGACCTAAAGAACAGACTACTAAAGCTTAATAGGAGACAGCTAGCTCACCTAGATTACAAGCTTGACGACTTCATTGTTAATGGCTCTGTGTTTGGATTGGGGTATGTTCATTCATTGGTCCGAGGTAATATAGATTACGCTAGTGATTTAGCAAGTCTCAAGAAAGAAGGTCTTCAGGCTAGACCCAAGGTTTACATGGGCTTTTTGGACACGGTTGACTCCTACATTCGGATGGCTTTTTCTACGGATGACATCACGATAGCAAGACTCAGACGTTCGTTGGGCTTTGGTTCTATTGAAGGCGCTTTCGGTAGAGCTGACTTCAGGCACTCAATGCTCGTAGAGAAGATGTCTGAGAAGGTTGAGGAGCTAGAGAGAAAGAGCAAGAAAAAGATTACTGGAGTTCGTCAGAAGGCTATCATGCAGATATTCTCTATGAGCCGTCAAGTCCCCGTCATTGACAATGAAACTCAGGAAGGTCAGAACGCCGCTGAGTGGTTTGTGAATCTAAAGGGAGTCATGCAGCGCACGATTGAATACCACAATCAACAGCAGGTCGCAGCAGGTGGCGCGTTTTCCAAGGCGGAGATTGCAGAAATGCAAGCAGCGTATGACTTTATGTTTGGTGACACCAATAGCCTTCAGGAGCTGCAAGCTAAGGTTAAGTCTGAATCACCTGAGTTAGTTCAGTTTGTAGACTTCATGGTTGATATGCATGTTGGTTTGATTCCTCAGTTCTCTAACTACGTTGAGAGATACCTAGGTAAAGAGCTAGTGATGGAGGACAACTACACTCCTTTTGATGTCCGTATTCAAACTAAAAACGATGTGGTAAATGAAACCATGAGAATGTTTGAAGGCTTTCACAAAGCCCTTACTGAATCAGCACTTGGTCAAACCAAGAAGGTTGCTGGAAGTAGCTTTGAACGTAACCCAAGGTCATTGTCAGGGAGTAAAGCTATTATTGGTTTAGACTTCTTAAGAGTCAATGAATCTACATTGAGGGAGAACGTTACGCTAATGGAGACTGTTGGCTCTACACTGGCACATAGATTCGTTATGAATTCCCAAGAGGCCACTGACCTTATACCCAATACTACAGTTAAACAGGCTCTAGAAAGAAAGATTTCCAAGTACGTACACCAAGACACGGGCAAGGTTCCCGCTGTATTCCAGAAGGACTTTGTCTTGTTCGGTAAACGTTTCGAGAACCCAAGCTACATTATTAGGCTGGCTGTAATCACCAAGGCTTTTGGTGGATTCTTGATTCAGACGGCTAAGCAGTCGCCAGTAATCTTGAACACCTTCTTCCAAGCGAAGAACCCACTGAAGACATTCCCCTATGTATTGCAAACGGTAGCCGAGATGGTTTACCACAGCGGTAAGGGCTTGTTCATGGCTGACTCTAAGATTGCTCTGGACAACAACGGCAGATACAGACTATTGCAGAACTCCCCGGTATTCAGCAGGGATTACGAGGCCGGTAACATCGACCCGTTTACTGGGTCTATGGAATTTGACGCTACGCAGTTCCAAAAGGTGACGGAGTATCTAAATAAGCTCGCACTCAAGAACCTCAAGGGTACGGACAAGGTGGTTGCTATCGCTTCGTGGTTTGGATTCTATGCTGATGCGCTAATTGAGCAGGGTGTAGTTGACAGTGTAAGCGACATTGACTGGGAGCAAGAGGCCGTTAGTCCCAACAAAGAGGCACTGAGTTATGCGGATTCATTGGTGACGAAAGACCAAGCGGCTTCTACTCCACGTCAGGCCGCTGACCTGTACGCTGGGGGCAGTGATTTTGCTCCTCAACTCGCCTATTTAATGCAGAATTTTCTGCTCCCGTTCTCTAGGTTTGCCGTCAACAAGAAGAGAAGCATCACCTCGGATGTCAAGAAGATTTTCTACGGAAGCGGTAAGGCTAAAGGAGAAGGAGGTAAGGCGCTCGTCGGTAGTGTTGCGGAGCTGGCTACGTTCCACATGGTGGGTAAGATTCTGTTGCCAGCTATAGTATCTGCAATCTTTGGGGATGATGAAGACCAGTTAACAGAAGAGGATAAGCAGAAGGCTTGGTGGGATGTAGGGGCATCTACGTTGGTGGATTTCCTCCCGCAGATTCCTCTTGCGATGATTGACAATAGTATGAGGTTTGCTGTAAACAAGTACTTAATATTCCCGCTTCTTGAAGAGGACAACTTCGGCATAGGTGAAGAGAGCTATGACGAGCGTTATGAGCGCTGGTCCAAGGTTAAAGGTGGTGTTCCTATCTATGGGTCTAGGACTGAACCGGGTGACCCTATGTCTATGCTGTCTTACGTCGGACCATACGGTCAGTTCCTTACGGAGTCTCACAACACTATGATTAACGTCATTAGTATGTCTAGTGGTAGCAACAAAGTTGTTACATCTACAGGAAGGGAGTACTTCGTAAGACCTGAAGACCGGCCAAACATGGCAATGTATTTCTACATGAAGCTAGCTATGACTGGAGGTAACTTGATTGGTTTCGGAAACAAAGAAGCCGAGCAGTTAATCAAGACACTTGACAACATGGGTAAGGAAAGAGCCCTAGGCAGCGAGGAAGACTTGGCTGCGTATGAAGTGGTTGCGGACGCACTGGCTGCCAGTGACCCTCAATTCTCTGAAGCTGTCAAAAACATTGACGAGAAGGGTGGAAGAGTTCGTTTCTTGAAGCTCATGGAAGAAGCAGGAGCAGACCCACAGCAAGCTGATAAGGTTGCTAACGCTTTCTCAAAAGGATTCAATCAACCTATCGCTGAAACAGCAATGCGGAAGAGGTTCCCCGACACCTTTAAGAAGCATATAGGTGAGCTCAGAGAAATACAAAGGAGAGTCAAGAACAGTAGAGACTACTACGTTGTGATGCGAGCCAAGGCTTTGTCCATGAATACTCAGGACTACAAAGAGTTAAGCGAGATGGCACAGGCTTACTTCAGTATGCTAGAGCCGTCTAAGATTGAGACGGATATTTATCTACAAGCATTGGAAGAATGAATCTAGAGGTAGTAAGGTTTAGTAGTCAAAAGAATGACACGCTTGGACTTCTGTTTGATGTAAGCAACGGGAGTGATTTCAGAGAATTTCTTTGCTTCACCTTAGAGGACGAAGACAGGAAAGAAAAAGTCATGCACGAAACAAGAATCCCATCTGGCACATACAACCTCAGATTAAAAACGTGGGGAGGATACCACGATAGGTATTCAAAAAGATTTGGAGAGATGCACAAGGGGATGCTTGAGGTGATGGAGGTTCCTAATTTCAAGCACATCCTGATTCATTGCGGCAATGACGAAGGGGATACGAGCGGTTGCCTGTTGCTAGGCAATACTCAAACAGAAAACATAAAGTCAACTGGATTTGTAGGGGGCTCTACTGAAGCATACAGAAGAGTTTACCCAGCGATTGCAGAGGCACTAGGATGTGAAGACTGCACCATAACATACACAGATTACGATGGCTGAAAAGAAAAAGATTAAGGACACCGGGCTAGGGAAGTGGCTAGCTAAGGCAGCACCCAATGTGCTAGACACTGTAGGTGACTTGCTTCCAGACAGCGGGGCGTTAGGCATTGTAAAAAATCTGTTGGACAATGAGCCTGACGTGTCGCCTGAAGAAGCGAAGGCTAGGGTAGACGCAGAGATT
>Ga0070747_1000025_pt1 | contig 60003 bp, 70 predicted proteins | sample VirMetDEL_Mar_31_FD_77321 | JGI IMG/M metagenome (GOLD analysis project Ga0070747, IMG submission 77321) | Aqueous microbial communities from the Delaware River and Bay under freshwater to marine salinity gradient to study organic matter... | ecosystem: Environmental > Aquatic > Marine > Coastal... | reverse complement strand
GAGCAGGTTGGCGAGACCCTGAACTTCGTATCTGTTCAGGTCTTTGGTTTCTCCGTTGGCGATTGCTTCGACACAATCATCAAGGTCGCGGGCCGTGTTTTCGAAACGGCAGTATGACATATTAGGCATGATATTATTTTTTAGATAATGAAACTTCTTCTTCGTGCAGTGCGCGTCTGATGACGGCATCCATCAATGGTTCGAATCCGGATACAACTTCATCCCATCCGTGTCGGTCAAGCCCTGTTACTACATGGCGTATCTCTCGCCTGATGTCCAATCCTGAACCTCTCATGAACTCGGTGAGGTTGTCAGCCATAGCTGAGTAGTAAGGATTCCAAGTGGAGTCTTCATCACCCTCGAAGAGGTTGCCTCCTCCGTTGTTGTAGATGTCGTAAGAGAACCTCGCGATGATTCGGATGGCTTCTCCGTGTGCTGTGTCAGCCTCGCCTTTTGCGGGTACGTATGCGCCCCACATCCTATCGAAGTCAGCTTGATGCTGTCCTTCTTCGTTGAAGTATGTCTTCATGATTCTATGATTTTTGAATTGAGATTGTCGTGTATAACTCCGTGCTCTGCTGATACAAGCCACAGCTTAGCTGTTTCGATACACTTGGTGTGTAACGTTTCGTCGGGGCGTTCTCCCCCGTGGTAAAGGTGAACCGTGTATCTTCTCATGATTCTGAGATTAAGTCCGTGCTGAAGTCCTTTGAGCCGATAGTGTATCCGCCCATCGCATCGTGCAGTAGTACTGCTTTAGGTTCGATGCCGACCTGCTTGAGGTGAGCGAGTGCTTGACGAAGGATGTCGCCAATCTCGTAGTCATACGAGAGGAAGACTCGCTTGTTGTTTCGCATATCCTTGACGCGAACTCTCGCACCTCGGTGGTTTGTGGGGCCGAAGAACTCTACGTGAAAGGCACGCAGTCTGTCGTACTCCATTGATTCCATGATAGTCATGATGAATTTATTTTGATTCGAGTAAAGCGAGTTGATAGTCCATCTCACCTACCACTGCCCAAAGGGCAATGAATAGGATGAATCCGATGGTGATTTTGATGGCCTGTTTGGTATCTGTGCTCATGGCCTTACGAGTTGTGAGAGTTTGAACTCTCGTTTGCACTTGCCCTGTTCGTGAAGTAGGCAAGCGATTCACGACAGCGTTCCTCGCTGTAGTACGCGCCATCTCCGAGGAGAAGAGCGGTGTCAAGTTGTTCAGTCCAAAAGGCAATCTTGCCTGCGTAGTTGTCGTTGATTCTGTTACGTCGCATGATAGGTTGATTTTATTTGTATCGTCTATGTGGCAAGGACATTCTGCTTGATTGCCCGATAGAGTACCCCATTCTTCGAAAGGTTGTACGCTGTAAGTTTTCCTTCTCGACCTTGGAGATGGTAGGTTTGTTTGTGTTGCTCATTTCTCAGAGTGTTGTGGTCAGAGCGACATTGCCCCTTCCGTTTGTGTAAAGATAGTACAATACTTGTCTAATTCCAAATGTAATGTACAAAAAGTTATTAACAATCGTTTGTTACTCGTTGATATAGAGTTCGTCTAAGTTGTATCCCTTCGTTCGCTTGATGTAAGCGATGAAGTTGTCGATGTGCCTGCGGTCTTTGAACTCGCGAGTGACATACCAAGAGCGTCCGCCCGTGTAGAATGAGATTGTAGCTTTCATGTTGATTGATTTAGGCTGTGAGGTAGGTTACGACGAGCAATGTGGTGGTGGCGATACGGAAAACCCACTTGACTTGTGTTTCGATATTGTTCATGACGTTTCGATGGTAGGCCATCACCCGTTTGTTGGTTTGCTGTTTCGACTCTTTTGAGTCATCATCAGGAGCGATACACATCGCCCGACAGCGGGACGAGAGTTTGAACTCTCGCCCCATCCCACTCACCAACGAGCGAGGGAGACTCGCCCGTAGTGCTGTGGGTCTCGGCTCGCGGCCTCAGTCACCTCAGCCATCCTCCGTCGAGCACATCGGGTGTGCGCGTCAGGGAAGAGGTTTCCGTGGCGGTCAATCCAAGGCATGACCTCAGCGTTGACCTTGCCCGTTGCGATGAACTTGTCGAAGGACTTGCTCAACTCAATCACCTTCGATGCCTTGTTCGTATCAGGCTCGTACATGGCGTTGATGATTGGAGTGAAGCGTCTGCGAACTTGAGCAGGAGTCTGACCTTTGACTGCTCCGTCAACCAAGACGTACATGAGGTCGTAGCGCAATCGCATCTGACGAACTGAAGTGATGCGAGATGGGATGCGGAACTCAACTGCGTGGTCCATCACCTTCGCTACGCTGTACTTGCCTCCCCAACCTGAGCGTCCTGCTCGACCAAACATCTCCTCACGTCGCTCGTAAGGAAGCATCGTGATGTTGTTGCCTACGTAGTGATTGCCGATGCGACCTCGGTACAAGGCTAGGATGATTCCGCAGTGGGGGCGCATTGCGGCCATCAAATCTTGTCCGCTCATGCCCTCAACCGAGATTGTCATGTGGCCTCCACAGCTTGAGTTGCTTGGGCTGTAGCTGTCATCTATCACGCGCTCGGCTTGGTGCATCATGTCGTACACCTTGGTGCGCCATGCACAAGCAGGTAGCAAAGGCAGGATGTTGGTCACGGCCTCGTAGCCACATGACGAGTCTCGCTCGAATCCGCAGAACAACGGATACTCACGAACTGCCCCACGAGCGATTCGAGTCTTCTCAACTTCGAACCCGATGCCGTACTTGGCACCGACTGAGGTTGCTGTTTGCATTTCGAGCGCATTGCGGTCGAGGGGGCTGAGACCGATTGCGTCTGTGAGAGATGCTCCCTTGCGGAAGTCGCGGAAAGCAGGCTTGCTGTGGTAGCCGTTCATCTCGCCCCGTCGAGGGACATTGTCGTTGGTATACTGAACTCCTTGTATCATGACCTTGTGTTTTAGTCAGGTTTGCTGTTTCGTCCTTTTGGACTCATCAGGCAGAGCACTCACTCTGCGACAGCGGAAGTGAGAGTTTGAACTCTCACTCCCTTTGTGCCTCACGCCAATCTCAACTCAATGCCTGCGAACATGGCAAACGCGATGAGTGATTCGGCTAGTTCCTCACGGCTGTTGGTCGTGTCCACCACTCCGTTCACATCGCAGTTGGCAACGATGTTGCCGCTCACAGGATGCTTGAAGCGGAACTGACCAAGGTTTGCTGATGACGTTGGTGTAGCTTCAACCTCAGCCTCTTCGATGGCCTCTTCGACCTCCGCTCCTGTCTCCTCAACTTCCTCAAGCAAGGCCCGTGACCACTTGTCGAAATGCTGAATGGAACGTGGTGCTTTCTCACCTGCTCCTGCCAACCTAGTCTGCTCTCGCTTGTACTTGGTGAGCAGCGTTGGGTGCTCGTCGATGCGAGTCTGAACTCGGACTAGCAGGTCAGGAGTTGTTCGTGCTCCGTAACGAAGTGCCTTCTGAACGAACTCGGTCTTGTTCCATGCAGTTCCCAAGGCTTCCTCCATCTCAGCCTTGGCGGAGTCTGATGCGAACCAAGCGTATGCGGCTTGGAGGTGCTTGGCCTGCTTGAGGCTTGCTTCGAATGCGGCCTTGCGGCTGTCGGTTTCAGCGTCCTGTGCGCTGTGGAGTTGAGAGATGCTTCCTGATTCGAAGCGGATTGAAGCGATAAACGCTGTCTCGATTTGCAGTAAATTTTGCATAACTTGTTGATTTTGAGCACTTTAGCTCGGTAATTGGCCTTCATTAGTTCGGGCCGTGGTGCAATATACGTCTAAATTCTGTCTATTCAATGCTCCGACCACCACTTTCTTTCGCATCCGTCTTCGCTCACTGCGTACAGCACAGCACGACAGCGATGGACAGCGAACTGCTCACTGCGGATTGTTAGTCATGCAGGCAGGCAGGCAGAGGCTAAGGGAAGTCTCTGCTTCCCTGTGAGAGTTCAAACTCTCTCCGCTAGGCTAGGCGGAGCAAGGGATGCAGGGAGAGCGCACCCTGAGAGCGCACCCGAACGTCCGGCAGACGGACAGCCTACAGCCCTACGTGGACGGGCGATGCAGGCGGACAGGCCGTCAGGAAAATCGCCAAAAAATCTGCGATGTGGATTTGGGAATCTCAAACGACTCGAAAAAAAAAATCGGTTTGGTGAGGGGGGTGGCATGCGCGCGACGGGGGGGAGCCTAAACACTACACACATCTAGAGAAAAATATATGCCTTACCTTAGCGGGGTACTAAAACAGAAACGTTATGGATGGACTTACAATTAAAGATGGTCGCTTAATCAACAACCGACCTGATGGAGAAACAGGGATTGCAATGGCCGCCCGTTTGCGCAGGAATGTTAAGCGTATGGAAAAGATTTCAATGATTGCCGATGGCATTGAAGCAGCAGAAATGCGAAAAGGAATTAGGTTGATGTAGTGTCCATGCATTGATTGATTGAGAGAGGAAGGGGTAGCTAACAACCATAGTCTACCCCTTTCTTATGCTCTCATGTGTCGTCTTGATGTCGGTTTTATGTCGTTCTAAAATTTGTAACTAATTGATTCTCAGTCTTCATGTCGATAATGCTTATTTTTAAATCACGTATGTATTCTTTTTTAAAAAGAGTACTCTCTCTCTCTCTCTCTATATGCAGCTTTAGTTTTTGTCATTCGACAAATGCACAGGAGATATGCGCTACCGCGTACGATTCCATTGTGTACGAGTTCCCGTCTTCGTTTGTTTCTCCTGAGTGGCTCGACATTCCTGTGGTAGTTCATGTATGTTACTCTGACAGTTTGGGCGGATGGTTTAGCGAGGAGTATGTTGAGGAGGCTATTGCTTCTTTGAACGCTGACATGGAGGAGGCCATGATTTCCGTTACTCTAGTTCACGTAGGATACCAAGACTTAGAAGTGTATGGGTGGTACGACGCTTACGCATCAGGTGGTTCGTTTTGTTTTCCTTCTTACGGAACTCAGAACAGTATTTTAGCTGTAGACCAATGGATGCCTGACTATGACCCTGACCATTTCTGTAATATCTATGTGATGCCCAAGATGTGCAGCAGCATATTGGGTTGGTCTTATGTCACTGTATCGGAGAACAATAGTCGTGACGGGATATGGTTACGTTCAGACATATTCGGATTTGACAGCACTCATCCTCGAAACAACGAGAACAAAGTATTGACTCATGAGATGGGACACTACTGCGGTCTGCACCATGTGTTTCAATCGGTAAGCAACTGTGGTAATGGCAACGGGATACCATGCCATGCCTATGGTGACTTTGTATGTGATACCCCTCCCACTAAAGTGCAATGGGAGTGCGACCCACCGATATGTCCTGAGGCTTTGTATAACTATACGGCTGACAACCACATGGACTACTATCCTGATTCATGTCGTCAACACTTTACTTCGGGACAAATAGAGCGCATGCACAATATGCTTGCTTACAATCGAGGAGGTTTATTTGGTGGGCTACCTATTTGTTTCTGCGATGTAAACGGTGACTATGTGGTTGGGCTTGTGGACTTATTGTCAGTTCTAAGTTGTTGGGGTCAGACGGATTGTCCGGATGGAGACTTCAACTATAGCGGAACAGTAGACATATATGACTTAACGTTCTTCTTATCTAGGTATGGCACAATTTGTGAAGGTCATTCCTTGTGGCAATAAGTCGTACCTTTGTAACCAATCAAATCTAATTCAATGTTTAAAGACAACACAGGCTATATGCCTAAAGACCTGCAGTTTGACGATGAAGGTCGTTCCAAGTTAATCGACGGTATTACTCAGATGGCTAATGCTGTCAAGAGTACTCTCGGCCCAAGCGGACAAACGGTTCTAATTGAATCGCCTCACCACCTTCATGGTATCACGGTAACCAAGGACGGTGTTACTGTAGCTAAAGCTGTTGACCTTATCGACCCTGTTGAGAATCTTGCGGTACGTATGATGAAAGAGGCATCAGACCGTACAGCTTCTGAGGCAGGTGATGGAACGACTACTGCGATTGTACTTACCGAGGCTTTGGTACGTGCGGGTTACGAAGCACTTGAGTACAAGCATCGGGGGATTAATAAGACCAACATGCTTCGCAATCTCGTTTCGTTAACGAATGAGGTTGTTGACTACTTGCAAAAGATTAGCATGCCGTTGACTGAGAAGCGTATGCTTGACGTAGCTACCATCTCTAGTAATAACGACCCTGTCATTGGTGACATCATTTCCAAGGTCTATAAAGAAGTAGGTAAGGACGGTGTTGTAACTGTAGAGAACAGCCAAACTAGTGACACTACGTTTGAAACTACGAAGGGTCTTAAGATTGAGAGAGGGTATACGGCTCCCTTGTTTATCAATGACCAAACTCGTGATGAGTGTATCCTTGATGACTGCCATGTATTGGTTAGTGATGCAGGCATTGACAACGTCTTGCAGATTGAGAAGATTCTGAACTACATCATCCCTTCTAATAAGAAGCTATTGATTATCGCTCCTGTATCACAACAGGTTACGAATACCTTGGCTGCGAACGTTATGAAGAACGGGCTGAAGCTATGTGTTATTGCTCCACCTAACTTTGGATACAAGCAGCATGAGTTGATGCAAGACATTGCGGCTGCTGTGAATGCTACTTACTACAGTGAGAAGACGGGTGACGACCTTAGTCTTATGGAACCTACCGACCTAGGTAAAGTATCCAAGGCTGTTATAGGTCGTGGGTCTACCATCCTCCTGACTAACGAAGAAGAGTCGAGTGATAAGATTACTGAGCGTGTAACTCAGTTGCGTGCAGCAGTAAAGAAAGAGAAGGTTAAGTTGGCTAAAGACTTTTTACGTTCTCGTATCGCAACTCTTACGGGTGGCATTGGTGTTATCTATGTAGGAGGACAGACAGACCTAGAACAGAAAGAACTGTATGACCGTGTAGACGATGCGGTATGCGCTGTGCGGTCAGCCCTTGAGGAAGGTATCCTACCGGGAGGGGGAATGGCACTTCACAATGCATGTTTGAATGTAATTGAGAAGCACCTAGAGACTTCTGATGTCGATATGCTTGCTGCCTCTAGTATGCTGACAGTTGCTCTTAATGCTCCTCTCAATCAGATACTTGTCAATGCAGGTAAAAACTCTGATGAGGTATATCACTATGATTGGCAAAAGGGAGATACTCCTTCCGCCACAGAAGGTTACGATGTAAAGAAGAACAAGTATGGCGACCTTATCGAGATGGGGGTTATCGACCCCATGAAGGTTACCAAGGTGGCATTGCAGAATGCAGTTTCAGTAGCGTCTACTATTCTATCAACTAATGCCATTATCACTATGGCTCGTGAAATCGGGAAAGAATGAAGTGTCCTAATTGCAGTTGTCAAATGATATGGGGTGGTGACCACGACTATGAAGACTACGGTTTAGAAGGAGAAGGCATTGTAACCAACTATTCGTGTCCTACACCATCTACTGAATGTAAAGTGGATGCTACTATAATCTACACAGACTCATGAAGCCTATAGGAAAATACATTGCTATTGACCCGATTAAAGAAAAGGTAAAGACTTCAGGTGGGTTGATACTATCATCTGATGACGTACAAGACTTTCGATACCGAAAGGGGGTAGTCATTAAAGTCGGTACAGAAGTAAACAGCATCAAAGACGGTGACACCATCTTCTATGACAAAGGTGCAGGTCATACTATGATGCTTGACAAAACAGTTGTCACTCTGATTCGGGAGCCTGACGTTGTTGTTGTCGTGTAGCCGCGTTCATGTCTTCTATCATCCTACGATACACCTTATCGGAATAGGAGACATTCTTTGCAAATAGAGGATTAGAATTTTGAGTGGTGGGGATTTCCTCGCCACTCAATTTTTTGTAGATAGAATTTACACATCGTCTTCCTTTGTACGATAATTCGTACAATGCTTTTCGGTTTCCACTGCGTTTACGGAAGACGGCTATCCAATCATCTTTTAGTAAACGATTGAACCTATTGACATCCCAACTAAGGAGTTTATCAAACTCTTTGAATTTGTCTTTACTAAAGTATCCTTCGCTGTAAAGAAAGAGCAAGACATCAAGGTCGGCTTGGCTTAATCCGTACTTAGCTTTGACAAAGTATCTTATTACTCGCCAAAACTTTAGGTAGTCGTTAGGTCGATTCAAGTGGATTTTTTTTTGCTGTAACTTTACAAAGTTAAACGTATTAATATGGCTGAAGAGAAAGAAAAGAAAAAGTCCTTGGAGCAGCAGTTCACTGACATTAGTGATGCGGCAGCTAAGAGACGTGCTGAGCGTCGTGCAGCTAGGACTAAGATGAGGAACGAGAAAGCGAAGAAACGTCGTGCCAAGCGCAAGACAGCTTCAGCGGGAAACAGCATATCAGGGCTGAGGGGGATGCGAGGATTTTATGGCTCTAAACAATAGTAGTCATGGCTAGTAAAGGGCGCACAAAAGGAAATAAAATTTGTCCCGCAGGAATAGCATGGGCAAAACGAACGTTTGACCGCTACCCATCTGCTTATGCTAACATGGCAGCAAGCAAGTATTGCAAAGACCCTAACTACGCTAAGGGTTCAAAAAAGAAATAGCTATGAGTAGAAAGACTCGGAAAGAAACTCGGAAAGAAAACCGAAAAGAAACTCGTAAGGTAAACGCATCAAATAGAGCGTCTACTAGGGCGGATAACAGGGCAAGCCGAAAAGCGGGGCGTGCAGACGATAAAGAGTTTCGTCAAGGTGTTCGTGCGCTTAATAAGGCTAGACGGAAAGGAATAAATAAAGAACTTACTCGTAATACATTTAGGTATAAGATTGATGGTAAAAACCCTGCATCGGGCCGTGACATCCCTCTTCCTCCTAGTAAATAATAAAAAATAATCATGCCTACAGTAACTAGTAAAGCAGGAAAGCGTGTGTTCCCATACAACGCAATTGGAAAGGCTCAAGCAGACTCTTTCGCTAAAATGAACAAGGGTAAAGTGAAAAACAATCCCGGCTATGGGATGGAGAAAAAGATGAAGTCCTCTTACTGATGGGAGAGTTAAAGAAGTGGCGAGATGAAAAGTGGGTGCGAATTGGCACTGACGGTTCTATTAAAGGTGCTTGCGGAACTAGCAAGAACAAGAAGAACCCTGACCGCTGTCTTCCTTTAGCTAAAGCAAAAAGCATGAGTAAAGCTGAGCGTGCAGCTACGGCTCGACGTAAAAAGAAGAAGGGGGGGACTAAAAAGCAATTTGTTTCGAACACTGCTGCAGGCAGAGTAAGTAGATAGACATGGCCGACAAGAGCAAGATGAAATGCAACGTGGTCACTCGAAGTGACAGAGCGGGCAAAAAGAAAATGGTTAAGGCTTGTGCTAACGGCAAAGAGAAGTTGATTCACTTTGGTGCTAAGGGTTACGGCCACAACTATTCTTCTGCTGCACGCAAGTCATTTCGTGCACGACACAAGTGCGGAACTGCAACCAATAAAATGAGTGCTCGATATTGGGCATGCAAAAAATTATGGGGCGGCCCCGGAAAGTCCACGGCCTCTTCACCAAAATCCCGAAAGGGTAAATATTAAAAATCATGAGAGATTTAGCAACGCCACTAGCCCCTACCTTCCCCGGAAGAGAAGTTCGTAAAGCGAACCGAGCCACTAAGAAAGCCATTCGGCAGAAAGGCCGTGCAGAGATGAAAGCCGCTAAGGCCGAGATGAAGGGTCAGCGAAAGCAGGGTCGTTATGTAAAGAAGACTTACGGTAAGTAATTTTTTAGAACGGCCTCTTCGCCAAAAAAGCGACAAGGAAAATATTAGTATCTTTGAAGCATTAATACTCTTATCATGAAAAAGCAAGGATACAATTCTCGCCTAGACGAATCTCTTGGAGCACGTAACGGAAAGAAGTCACAGTCTATGAAATCCCGTCGGGACGAATCTAAGGCTATGGCTAAGAAGATGGACGGCCATGCGTATGGTGCAGACCACTCTATGAAGTATTACCCTAAGAGCGTGAAAGGACATTTGGGTGGCCTCATCCGAAAGTAATAACATGAAGTCAAAAGGATTAGGCGATACCATTGAAAAGGTAACTAGGGTTACGGGCATCAAGCGCGTAGTAGATACCGTTTCTAAGGCTACAGGAAAAGACTGTGGTTGTGGAGAGCGTCGTGATTCTTTAAATCGCAAATTCCCGTATAGCTAATGGCTACTATTCCAAACGACCAAAAGTTCCACACTATCGCTTCTGATGTGGACACGACTAATCGAGGCTCTGCAACTGCAAACGCTGACCGTCGTACATATACAATGCAAGACATTGCCGATACTGTAAGTGGTGGAGGAGGAGGTGCTGTTGATTCTATTGTAGCGGGAAATAATGTTACGGTTAGTTCAGCAACAGGTAACGTCACCGTAAATGCAGCTTTGGGGGGCAATGGAACTCTTAACCAATTCGCTCTTTTCACTGCTAGTGGCACTATAGGAAACTCCCTTTTAGCCGCAAGCACATCGGGGGGTAATAATTTTATTACTGCAGGAAGCGCTTCCGCTCCTGTTAGTTTTTTGTTTCCATCAGCGTCTAATATTGTATTTCAAACTCAGGGTTCTGCTCCTACTAGTGCGGCTACCGCAGGAACCGCAGGTCAGATGGTTGTATATCATGGAGACGAAACTGACGCTGATAACGGTATTTATGTGTGCGTAGTTGCGGGTGCTGCGGGCGCAGCCAAGTGGACTAAGTCGGCATTAACAAACGTCTAAGAAACTATGGCATATCAAAAATTACAACCCACTCAGGCCGTAGCTGTTAGCCTCTCTGATACAATCAATGTTATTAGTCCTAGTCAGCCTGCTATCGCTAGTGGAGTATCTGACAAGACTATCACGAATAACGCTCGTGACCTTTCGGTGGCTACGCTTTCCTTCACAGGCAATCCTACTGCCATTGCGACTAATAAATTGACTGACGATAGTGCTGATTTTTCTAGCGTTGTAGTGGGTAACACCGTTATTAATCAGTCAGGAGACACTACTCATGTTACTGCAGTTGATAGTTCCACTACGTTGAGTTTGGCAGATGACATCTTCAGTAATGTGGCTGACGTATATGAAATCTATACGGGCGGTTGGCTTGGCGTGGTAAGCGTTGATGACGTAGTATGGAATTACACTGACAACACTTTTACTGCTGTAGCTGCCGTTTACTCAGCGGAGTTGGAGTTGGACTCTAACATTGTTACGATAGGAGAAGACTTTAGGATTTACGGAACGGTAGGCCAAGCCAACTCTAATACAGAGCCTTTTGTTTTATATGTAGGCGACGGGGCTGCTGCGGCTAATGACGTTAAAGTTCTTACTGCTGCGGGCAATGTGGTTGTGTTTAAGAATGTACCTAAGGGAGACTACATTCCTGTTCAATGCTTGCGTGTTTTCTCTACGGGTACTACCGCCACCAAAATTGTCGCACTATGGTAATTTCTATTTCCATTTTAGTATGAGCAAGTCTTCACGATGGACGAGTACGTGTACGGTAAATGCAAATATTACCTACACAGTAACGAGAGTTTAAACTCTCGTTTCTCAAAAAACGGCTATAGATTATCTCTTATCTTTGGGGTATGGCAAGAATCAGTACATACCCTTTAGACACTGTCATAGTAGGCACCGATAAATGGATTGGCAGTGATTCACAGAATTTTTTTGCGACTAAAAATTTTACCGCTGACGCGGTAGCTGAGTTTATTAACGGCTCTAATAAAGTAGAGTCGCATTCTTTGCGTTATAAGTACGAGGATTTTACTAATCCTCCGGGACGCGAACAGGGAACGATTAGCTTTCAGGTTACCAAAGGAGCAGACGTTCCTTTTAGTACGGTAAGTGCTTTTGTTATTAGCGAGTTCCAACAGAACAGACCGCTAGATTCCCTTTCTAATTTCTACACTAATCCCTTAATGGGGTCATTAGTAATGATTTCTCAATGCGATGAAATTTCGAATTGGGGAATTTTTACGTGGACAAATAGTAGCCTAAATAGCCTAGGCTTTTATGACATACTCCTTAGCTACGTAAGCGGTCCGGGAAAATTCATTGATGAAAAGGACTACTTTATTAGCATACTTCAGTATGATGTAAATTTGTCGAATGACAAAAACTTTGTCTACACTCAGGCAGTAGCATCTCCAACATGGCAAGTCACTCATAATCTCAATAAATATTGTGCTGTAACGGTTACCGACACAAATGAATTTGAGATATTTCCAAACATAGAATACACGAGTCTCAACACAGTAACCATTACATTTAGCACCGCAACAGCGGGCTTCGCATACTTTAACTAACGCATCATGGCAATTAAGTTTTTTGACGACATATCCCTTGACAAACAAGAGATTCAATCGGTAGCCCTAGAGAATCTAGCAGCTAACCCCGCAGCCCCCACTTCGGGGCAGATTTATTTTAATACAGGTACTGACGCTATTCGCTACTACGATGGCGCGGCTTGGATTGAACTAGATGGCTCAGGTAACGTAGACAGCGTTACAGGTAGTAATGGTTTGATAAATGCAGGCAGTCCTACTGCTGTAGACATTGAGCCTAACTACACCACAGCAGGCAACATCGTTCTTGCCTCAGCAGGCACAGGTGCGCTCGTTGCGGGTTCTAAGGTTCTTGCTAGTGTAGGCAACATTGTTGGTCCTTATACCCTTACTCAGCTTGGGGCTGTTATTAACCCATTGGGCTTTGACAGTTGGACTGCAGCCGGAGATTCGGGTAGTTCCCTAACAGTAAATTCTACCGCATCTACTGTCTATTTTGGAGGCGGTTCTAAGATTAGTACATCTTCCATCCCGGCTTCAGGAGGCTCAACGCCTGAAATTCAGATTAGCCATGAGAGTACGACCCGTACTGATACCACGAGCACTGCGGCACCCGCAACAGGCGGCACCTTTACCGCTGTTGACAGCGTGTCGAGTGACAGTACAGGTCACGTAACAGCTATCAACCTAAAGACAGTTACGCTTCCTGTCGCATCTAATATTACGTATACTATACCTGTCGCGGCAGGTGCAGGCAATACGGCTGAGATAGTATTGACTCCATCGGCAGGGGCAACAGGTGGTACTGTAACTATTGGGGGAACTACCAATGAGATTGCGATTACTGAGAGTACCGGAAGCAACGGTTCCATCACCATTGGCCTTCCTGATGATGTAACTATTGGAAACGACCTTACTGTTACAGGAGACATGAGTGCTGTAGCGGGTGCCTTTACAGGCAACGTCACAGGTAGTACGGCTACGTTCACAGGTCAGGTAACTATTCCGCAGACTCCAACAGCTGCTGCGTCTGCAGCTTCTAAGAACTATGTAGACCAAAGCATTGCAGGTTCAGGAGCATTAATCTTCCAAGGAGGCTATAACGCAACTGTGGCACCTCCCACAGGCGCAGCTACTCTTAAAGGATTTACCTATGTAGTAACTACAGCGGGTGACGGTAATGGGTTCTTTAGTACTACGCTAGAGATTGGTGATTTGATTATCTCCAATCAAGACAACCCTGTTAACGAAGGTGATTGGACAGAGGTTCAGAACAATATCGACAAGGCTACCAATAGCATTGAAGGTATTTCCAAGTTCCTCAACGCCAACGGTTTTGCATCAGGTATGACTGCAGGCCAACCTGCTCTTATTTCTCAGACTGCGTTTACAGCAGAAGGTTCTGCTTCAAGTGTTCCCGTCATTACAACTAACAGCTTTGGTGCTGTAACTGCAATTACGGATACTAACATCGCTATCGCTACCTCTCAGGTATCGGGATTTGATGCAGCGGTAGAAGGGCTTATTGACGGCTACCGATTTACTTCAGCAGCCTTTGGAGGCAGCACTACGGCTACCATCAACCACAGCTTAGGTTCAGTAAATGTATTGGTGCAGGTGTTCTTGGTGGCAGATGGAACGACTCTCTTTGCTAAGACTGCTCGAACCGATGCTAACAATGTAACTCTTACGTTTAGTACTGCTCCTGCCGCAGCTTCAATGAAGTGTGTTATTGTTAAATGCGACTAATCCGTCATGTCAAACATCAAATTCTTAGATGATGTAGGTATAGAGAAGAATAGCACTCTCACAATGGCATCGTCCCTAGGGAGTGAATATCTTACCATTGACAACAACAACACGACAGTTTCTTCAAATTGTTTTTTACGGTTGGGTAATGCGGGTGTAGATACCTCATTAACCATAGAAAGAAATAATGGCGATAGGTATGTGTTTTTATCCGTAGGTCAAATAACATTTTATGTTGATGGCGAGGTGCCATCAATGCTTCAATTTGTGTCAGGCGGAAACCCACAAACTATAATTTTTGGTAGTCTTACTGTAGGTGTTAATACGGGGCAAACTACGGGTTCTTCTATAGAACTTAGGGAGGCAGCCACTAGCGGGTCAAACTTCATAAAACTCAAGGCTGCTGATTCAATAACAGCAAACCAAGAGTATACCTTGCCAACTAATTATCCTAGTAGCAACGGTCAGGTTCTAAGTTCTACTACAGCGGGAGTAATGTCTTGGAGTACGGGCGGAACGGGTACTGATACTAACATCGCCAACACAAACTTAACCCTTGACGCAAATAGAACACTTTCTCTTGGCAGCTTTAGTTTAGACATCAACTCCGCTTCAGGAAACGTATTGGATTTGAATGCTTCTAGTGTTCAAATCTATAACGCGCTTTATCTAAGAACAGACAGTTCTACGAGTGCACCTGAGATGCGGTTCTCAGAGGGAACGGGTAATGACTTTATTTCTCTTAGAGCACCTAACACTCTTCAGGGGAGCACTAATTATGTTTTACCTGCTACTGATGGAACGGCAGGTCAAGTATTACAGACTGATGGCAGCGGAGGTCTTTCCTTTGCAACAGGGGGTGGGGGAGGTGGTAATTCTTCGTTTAGTTTGATTTCTGCAGGCGGCAGGGTTACGATTAACACCACCTCTGATGTTAATGCAAGAATCATAGTTCTTGGCGGGGGATTGGGTGCTAACTACTTCAATTGGACTACATTCATGGCAAATGCTAGCCCTAGCTTCACTTCTCTCGGAAATCCGGGGACAAGTACTACACAGGGGATACCTTATAACACTAACAATGCTGCATTTGTAAGTCCTAAATCGGGAAAAATAACGATGGCCGGAACCATAGAATTTCCCTCTCAGAGTGAAGTTCAAGGTAATCAATGCTTTTTTTACATTTTCAAATACCCCTCAAGTCTTGTTACCGCAATGCTAAATGGTACCTACGTTTCATCGACGGCTATGACGCTTGTGGGGTCAACGGTAGTTACCGTTCCTAGTTCCAATCAAAACATTATTCCAATGTCCTTTAACTGTGGGGGTAATATCACCGCTACGGCAGGTGAGTATTTTTTTGGAGCATTCGCGTACCGAGGGTCGGTTTCAGGCAGTAGGTACTTCATCATTAACTACAATCTATACACTGACTAATGAGCATTGACCCAAACACCATTTTACCTGATGAAGTTGACCAATCGTATGATAGCCTTCAACAGATAAAAGATTACATCCCTACCACTAACGACACGTCTGCTCAGGTTCGTGATAAGGTTAGAAAACTTGCGTCTTATCTTTACAAGTATCTAGAACATAATAACCCGGAGATTCCGTCTCCACCACCGAAATCGAAATAATGGAGTATGAATTAGTGGCGATTGCAATAGGACTATTGTCGGGATTAATTGGTACTTGGATTAAGATGACTAATGAGGTCACGAAAATTAAGTCTAGGTTGTTTTCTCTAGAGAAACAAGAGACTAAAGTTCAGCAGACATTAGATGTGCTAGTAGAGGGAATCAATGAGATTAAACTTCTTCTTGCGAAGAAAGGCATTCAATGAGAGATTTAGAAAGAATCATACTTCATTGCGCTGCCACTCCTGAAGGAAGAGAGGTAAGTGTAGACACTATTCGCAAGTGGCATACTGACCCTCCTCCTCAGGGTAATGGATGGTCAGATATTGGATACCACTATGTAATCCATCTTGACGGTCTAGTAGAGATTGGTCGCCCTGTTTCTATTCAAGGTGCTCACACATCGGGAGAAAACGAAGACTCTATTGGAGTTTGTTATGTTGGAGGAGTGGACAAGGATTTAGTCCCTAAAGACACCATGACTGTTCAACAACAGATAGCCTTTGTAGATTTGGTTAAAAGTTTACGACTTACTTTTGGTTACTTAAGTCTTCACGGACACAATGAATATTCATCCAAAGCCTGTCCTTCTTTCTCGGTAGAGGAGAAGTTCGGCTTTCTAAACAAATAAGCTATGGAATTTCTAGCACAAAATTGGGCAGAACTCGCCCTTGCCTTGATTACTGCAGCAGGAACTATTACTGCTTTGACCGAAACAGAGAAGGACGACAAGGTCGTTAATGTTATGAAGCGAATCCTACAAGCTGTAGTTCTCGGCAAAAACCGTAGGAAGTAAAGTTGTATCTTTGTCTCAAATCCAATCTAATTTTATTTAAATGGCTAAGAAAAAAACCCTAGTTCCCAAGGAACTCACCACTGAAGAACTTACTAGTCTTCAGTCAACTTTGTCTGCGTTTAACCAAGCCAAGATGCAGGTAGCTGATGCTACTCTTGCTCAACAAGACGCAGTGAATTCTATGGTAAGCATGAAAGAAGGCTTTGCAGGAATGGAGCAACAGTTGGTTGAGAAGTATGGTAAGGACGTTAGTGTGAATGTTCAAACGGGAGCACTAACGTATAAAGAAGATGGCAAGGATTAGTACCTATCCAATTGACAGCACCGTCAATGTAAACGATTTTGTTATTGGAACCGATAGTGAGGATTCCAACATTACAAAAAACTACACGATTGCAAGCATTATTTCTCTTGCACCGGGTACTGTCTACATTAATGCGGCTGATGTCACAGGTACTTTCCAAACTATCTTTGCAAACACTACAGATTTCGTTTCTTTAAATAGTGTTCTTGCTTCTCAATTAGCAAGTGGTTGGTCGGTTGGAAGTAACCCCAATCAGAACAGAGTTGTGTATACCAATGCAACTACTAGGGTCTGTAGTCTTACGTTTACCGTAAACATTACAGGTACAAACGGAGACGATGTTGTTTTCTCCTTGTTTAAGAACGGGGTAGAAATAGCAGGCACTGAGCAGAAGGTAGAAGTTCCTGCGTTGACAGCAGCTTTGACTATGCAAGCATTGGTTAGTATGGCTACTAATGATTACATAGAAGTCAAGGTGAAGAACACTACGGCTACCAATAACGTTACCACAACTCATTTGAATGTTGTGGCTCAGAGTCTATGAATCGAGACATTAGGAAAATATCTATTGGCCCTGATTACAAAGGAGGGGCCATGCACTACATCGTAGGGCAAGATGTTCTTAATGGTTCCTACAAGATTCATCACATTCGTCATGAAGTAGACTCCAACTCTATCCTGATTTGGATTGAGAGAGATGATTCTATTGTTCTTTGGAAAGAGTTTAAGCAGACTATGCCTATCTCTGTCGAGTACAACATCAACCTTAAATAGTGCGCTCACCATTTAATTTTATAGTCCAACCTCATCGAGGTGGGCGATACCGTAATACCAAAAAGGTAGGAGGCATTGACCTCATTGTTAGCAGTTCTGAAGAAGACGCTTCAGCGTCGAACAGAGAGGCTACGGTATTAGAGTTGCCATTAGGTTACGAAGGGCCGATTCAAAAGGGAGATGTGCTGCTTGTTCATCATAACGTGTTCAAGTTTTACAACGACATCAAGGGTCGTAGAAAAAGTGGAAAGAGTTTTTTCCGAGATGATTGGTTCTTTGTTGATGCCGACCAATTTTTTCTGTATCAAAGAGACGGTAAATGGAATGCATATGACCGATACTGTTTTGTAGAACCTATCGAAGCAGAAAAATCTTTGCTTGATAAAGGAGAAAAGAATGAGCCTTTAATGGGAATCATGCGCTATCCTAATGAGTATCTGAAGTCTCAAGGAGTCGAAAGCGGAACAAGGGTTTCGTTTACTCCTTACTCAGAGTACGAGTTTGATGTTGATGGAGATACGTTGTACAGAATCTATGACCATCAAATAACACTAGCTGATGGAATCTAAGGAACTAAAAACAAAGATTATTGCAGCGGGAAAGCGGGCTGTAGAGCAATTAATTAAGGTTGCTCAAGAAGACATTATTAAGCCTGACCCTGAGGATGAGTTGGCTGCCGATAGGCTAAAGAATGCTGCTGCAACTAAGAAGCTATGCATCTTTGATGCGTTTGACATTTTGTCTAAAATTGAGATAGAACAAGAAAACCTTAACTTAGCAGAGACTAACACTAGTCGAACAGAGAGCAAGCAAGGCTTTGCAGAACAAAGAGCAAAAAAATAATCTCTACACTACAGTAGAAAAACTAGTTCCCTCAAACGTTCTATCTAATAAAAATAGAGCAAAGGCATGGGGATATGGTTACCATGCTAAATATGATTTAGTAGTCATATCGCGCACAGGTCAAGTGGGTGAGATTATTAATGTCTCAGGATTAAACATTGGCCTTCCTCTTTCTGATGTGAGAGTTCAAACTCCCACTGATAAATCAAAGCAGTATTGGGTTAGAGAAGAACTCCCCAAACCTTTGTCTAGGGTTCACTCTATTTTTGCGTGGAACGACATGCCCTCTTCGTTTAAGAATGAATGGGTCGATTACATCGAAGAGGAATTCAACCGAAGGGAGGAAGGTTTTTGGTTCATGAACAAAGGTGTGCCTACCTATCTTACGGGAGCACACTACATGTATCTACAGTGGTCTACTATTGACGTTGGCTATCCCGACTTTAGAGAGGCTAATCGAATCTTCTTTATTTTTTGGGAAGCGTGCAAGGCGGACGATAGGTGTTTTGGGATGACCTATCTTAAGATTAGGCGTTCAGGCTTTTCGTTCATGGGGTCATCGGAATGTGTAAATACAGGAACACTAGCAAAAGATTCGCGGGTAGGAATTTTATCTAAGACAGGTTCTGATGCTAAGAAGATGTTTACCGATAAGGTTGTTCCTATTGCAAACCGACTACCCTTTTTCTTTAAGCCCATACAAGATGGTATGGACAAGCCAAAAACGGAATTAGCCTTTCGTGTTCCTGCTTCTAAGATTACAAAAAAGAACATGCATACTTCTGTGGCGGAAGAAATGCATGGTCTTGACACTACGATTGATTGGAAGAACACTGACGACAACTCTTACGATGGTGAGAAACTATTGTTGCTTGTTCATGACGAGAGCGGTAAGTGGATTAAGCCCAACAACATTCTGAACAATTGGCGAGTAACTAAAACTTGTCTCAGGTTGGGAAGCCGCATTATTGGTAAGTGCCTTATGGGGTCTACATCTAATGCCCTAAGTAAAGGGGGTGGCAACTTTAAAAAACTGTACGAAGATTCAGACATTTCTGAGCGCAATGGTAATGGTCAAACACGGAGTGGCATGTACTCTTTGTTTATTCCAATGGAGTACAACATGGAGGGGTTCATTGACCGCTTCGGACACCCTGTGGTAAACAAGCCTTCTAAGGCTGTATTAGGTATCGACAATCGTCCCATTAACTCAGGTGCTCTTACGTATTGGGAAGCCGAAGTAGAGTCGCTTAAAAACGACCCTGACGCTCTCAATGAATTTTACCGTCAGTTTCCTAGAACTGAGTCTCACGCTTTTAGAGACGAAAGCAAGTCTACCTTGTTTAACCTTACTAAGATTTATCAGCAGTTAGATTATGCAGAGTCTTTAATCAAGGAGCAGTATGTTACAAGAGGTTCCTTTGGTTGGCAGGATGGAAAGAAAGATACCAAGGTAGTTTTCTATCCCGATAACCGAGGAAGGTTTAGAGTTTCTTGGACTCCCCCTGCAGGATTGCAAAACTCTATTATAGAAAGAGGCGGTAACAAACGCCCCGGAAATGAACACATTGGTGCATTTGGGTGCGACTCTTATGACATATCAGGAGTCGTAGGCGGTGGAGGCTCTAACGGTGCGCTTCACGGCATGACCAAGTACCATATGGATGAGGCTCCTACTAATGAGTTTTTTCTTGAGTATGTGGCTAGACCTCAAACAGCAGAGATATTTTTTGAAGAAGTATTAATGGCCTGCGTTTTTTATGGTATGCCTATTCTCATTGAGAACAACAAGCCTAGGTTGCTTTACCATTTTAAAAACCGAGGGTATAGAGGGTTTTGTTTAAACCGTCCTGACAAACCCTACAATAAACTGTCTAAGACTGAGCGAGAGTTGGGAGGTATCCCAAACTCATCTGAGGATGTTAAACAGGCGCACGCATCTGCTATTGAATCTTACATTGAGAAATACGTAGGGCTTGATTTAGAGGGTCAATTTAGAGACTCCGATGAAATGGGAACTATGCCTTTTGTTAGAACGCTAGAAGATTGGGCGAAGTTTGACATTAGCAATAGAACTGCTTACGATGCTACCATTAGTTCGGGCCTTGCTATAATGGCAAACCAAAAGCACTTGTACACCCCTGAACAAAAGCAGAAAAAAATAAGCCTTACCTTCGCTCAGTATAGAAATAGTGGAACGATAAGCGAAATAATTAGATGAAAAATGTGAAAGTCAACATATCATCTGCAGGCTTTCCAAGCCAATTTGTATCTGATGCTGAGAAAGCAACAGACGAATTTGGATTACAAATTGGTCAGGCCATTCAATATGAGTGGTTTAAAAAAGACAGTAATCAATGTAGGTTTTATAGCCAAGCCCGCGAGTTTAATCGTCTCCGTCTATACGCTCGTGGTGAACAGTCTATTGCCAAATACAAAAACGAATTAGCCATTGACGGTGATTTGTCTTATCTAAATCTTGATTGGACTCCCGTACCTATCCTTCCGAAGTTTGTAGACATTGTCGTTAACGGCATGTCAGAACGTTTGTTTAAAGTAAATGCTTACGCTCAAGATGCTCTTTCGCAATCTAAAAGAAGTAAGTATCAAAACATTATCGAAGGTCAAATGGCTGCAAAGCCTGTGCTTGAAATCATTCAAGAGAAGACAGGTGTAGACCCATTTATTATGCCTCCTGATGAGTTACCTAACTCTGACGAAGAACTGCAGCTTTACATGCAGCTTAACTATAAGCCTGCTATTGAGATTGCAGAAGAAGAGGCTATCAATACTTTGTTTGACGAGAACCACTACAATGACATTCGTCGTCGTTTAGACTATGACCTGATGGTTCTCGGTATCTCTGTAGCTAAACACGAGTTTCTTCCGGGAACAGGGGTTGCTATTAACTATGTAGACCCTGCTAATGTGGTTTACAGTTACACAGAAGACCCGCACTTTAAGGATTGTTTCTATTGGGGTGAGATTAAAACAGTTCCTATTACTGAACTGCTAAAGATTGACCCTACTCTTACGAAAGAAGATTTAGAAGAAATCTCTAAGTATGGTCAAAGTTGGTACGACTACTACAACGTGGCTCAGTATTACGACAATGATATTTTTTATCGGGACACCACCACCCTGATGTACTTCAATTACAAGACAACTAAAAAGATTGTCTACAAAAAGAAGAAGTTAGATAATGGTGGGTCTCGGATGATTGAGAAAGACGACCAATTCAATCCTCCTGTAGAAATGCAGGAAGAGGGGAACTTTGAGAAGGTAGAAAAGACCATTGATGTATGGTATGACGGTGTCATGGTTATGGGAACTAACATCATTCTTAAGTGGGAGGCAGCCGAAAATATGGTTCGGCCTAAGTCTGCTTCTCAGTATGCCATTCCAAATTACGTAGCCACAGCCCCTCGTATGTACAAGGGAAACATTGAGTCTTTGGTAAGGCGAATGATTCCATTTGCTGACCTGATTCAAATGACACACTTGAAATTGCAGCAGGTAATTTCTCGTACTGTTCCTGATGGAGTTTACATTGATGCAGATGGATTGAATGAAGTAGACCTTGGCACCGGAAACTCTTACAATCCTGAAGATGCTTTGCGTCTTTACTTCCAAACAGGTTCTGTCGTAGGAAGAAGCTATACTCAAGACGGGGAATACAATCAAGGTAAGGTTCCTATCTCTCAGCTTACTGCAAGTTCGGGCGCGGGTAAAGCGCAAATGCTTATCCAAAACATGAATCATTACATGCAAATGATTCGTGATGTAACGGGATTAAACGAAGCCCGCGATGGCTCAAAACCCGACCCCTACTCTTTGGTTGGTGTTCAGAAGTTGGCGGCTTTAAACTCTAACACTGCTACTCGCCATATTCTTGACGCAAGCCTATACATGTATAGAAGCCTTGCCGAAGGATTAACATATAGGGTGTCTGACATTATTGAGTATGCCGACTTCCGTGAAGAGTTTATTAATCAGATTGGCAAGTACAACGTCAGCATTCTAAATGACATTAATGACTTGTACATCTATGACTTTGGAATCTTTATTGAGATAGCACCTGACGAAGAGCAGAAGGCTATGCTTGAGCAGAACATACAGATGGCACTTTCCAAAGGAGACATTAATCTTGAGGATGCCATTGACATCAGAGAGATTAGAAATCTAAAGTTGGCGAATCAACTTCTTAAAATGAAGAGGGTTAGCAAGCAAGAGCGAGAAGAGCAGCAGCAAATGCAGCAGCAAGCGATGCAATCTCAGCAGGCTTTAAAGGCTCAAGAGATGAAATCTCAAATGGAAATGCAAAAGCAGCAAAACGACTTGCAAGGAAAGATGCAGCTAAAGCAAGCCGAAATTGCTTTTGAGATTGAGAAGATGAACAATGAGGCAAGGCTCAAGGCTCAATTAATGGAGACTGAGTTTAACTATCAGATGCAGTTGCGTGATATGTCTGAGCAGCAGCTACAAGACAGAGAAACTCAACGTGAAGGTGCGAAGTCCGAAAGGATTAGTCAGCAGAATACACAGCAGTCTCAACTCATCAATCAACGAAAGAACAATCTTCCCCCTCAGACTTTTGAGTCTAACGAAGACAGTCTAGATGGTTTTGACCTTGCTGAGTTTGACCCTAGGTAGGTCTAACTCTATAATATTTTTAGTGTAACTTTGAATCAAATCTTATTAAATGGAAATGAAAGTACGTCTTGTCGAACCTGAGGGTACCAAATCGGTAGCTGAAGTCGAAGAAACTCTGCTTGCAAAGCATGAGGAACAAATGAATGAATCCACTGTAGATGAGTCATCTGCGGTAGAAGAAAATGTTGTTGAAGACTCACCCGTAGTAGAAGAGAAATCTCCTATTGAAGAGGGTGAACTTTTGTCTATGATTAGTGAACGGTTAGGCAGAGAGATTAGTTCTCTTGATGACCTTCAACAGGCCCGTGAATCATCCGGTGATATGGATGCTGAAATGTCTGCGTTCTTTAAGTACAAAAAAGAAACAGGTCGTGGTGTAGAAGACTTTGTTCGTTTAAACAGAGACTTTGATGCTATGGATGCTGACAATCTCATTAAGGAATACCTTACGGCAACGGAGGAAGGACTTGATGCAGAAGATATAAATGATATGATGCAAGACTTTGCATTTGATGAAGACATCGACGACGAGTCTGACATCCGCAAAGTGAAACTAGCAAAGAAAAAAACTGTTGCTAAAGCGAAGCGATACTTCGATGAAGCTAAAGAAAAATACCGAACTCCTCTTGAGTCAAGTGGGAGCGGTTCTTTAGAACAAGACGAAGGTTATGCTGAGTACAAGCAGTATGTTGCTGATGCGAAGACCGCTCAAGAAGAGCAAATGCGTAGGAAGACTTGGTTTGACGAAAAAACAAACGAAGTATTTGGCGATGAATTCAAAGGTTTTGAGTTCAAGATTAACGACAAGCCCTACGTGTATACTCCGGGAGAGAGGACAGAATTGAAGAAGCTACAGGAAACACCTATGAATTGGGTAAAACAATTTGTAGATGATAAGGGCTTAGTCAAGGATGCTGTGGGGTATCACAGGTCACTAGCAATAGCAATGAACCCTGAGAAGTTTGCCAAGTTCTTTTATGAGCAAGGGCAATCCGAAGCCGTGGATGATGTAATGCGTAAGACTAAGAACATTAATATGTCTGAGCGCACTGCACCGGAAGTTGGTACTAAGGGTGGCGTTCAAGTTCGTTCTGTAAATCCTGATGCAGGACGTGGCTTAAAAATTAGAAGTGCACGACGTACTTCTTGACTCATTTTTAAAAAAAAACAATTATGCCGGTAAAAGGAACCCCGACATTTGCGTTGCAACCGAGTGCACAACAAGTGCCTCTTGCAAGCAATTACATTACTGACTTCAACTTTTTGAATCAGTACCTCCCCGATACTTACGAGAAGGAATTTGAGCGTTACGGAAATCGTACTCTCTCCTCTTTCATTCGAATGGTTGGCGCGGAGATGCCTTCTAACTCAGACCGCATCGAGTGGGCTGAACAAGGTCGTTTGCACATTAAGTACAATGACTGTACTACTAGTGTGGAATCACCTGTTGCGGCTGTAGATAAGTCTACGTTTACAATCAATGACACCTTTGACCCTACTCTTGCGGGTGGTGCTCAATTGGCTATTCGTAAAGGACAGACTGTCTTCATCCAATCTAACGATGCTACGTCTACTCCTGATTCTATCAAGGGTATCGTAACAAAGTCAGGTACAGCAGATAGCTTGAATGCTAATCAAATTGAAGTTGCTTTCTATACAGCAGCAGGTTTGACTAACGCAGCAGCAGGTACGAAGTACACCATCTTTATCTATGGTTCTGAGTTCCGTAAAGGAACAGTTGGAATGGAAGGTTCATTGGAGTCTGACGACATCTTCTTCAATAACTCACCTATCATCATCAAAGACAAGTACGCAGTATCAGGTTCTGATATGGCGCAAATTGGATGGGTAGAGGTGACTACTGAGAATGGTGCGAACGGATACCTGTGGTACTTGAAGTCTGAGCACGAAACACGTCTTCGTTTCGACGATTACTTGGAGACTGCAATGATTGAAGCCGTTCCTGCAGAGGTAGGTTCAGGTGCAGCTACAGCAGCCGACAACCCTAATATGGGTAACAAAGGTTCTGAAGGTGTATTCTACGTAGTTAATCAGCGTGGAAACGTTTGGACAGGAGGTAACCCTGTTGATTTGGCAGGATGGGATGCTATCATCAAGCGACTTGACAAGCAAGGTGCTATTGAAGAGAACGTCGTATTCGTAAATCGTAACTTCGGTTTTGCTATTGACGATATGTTGGCTGCTCAAAACTCTTACGGAGCGGGTGGTACTTCATATGGTTTGTTTGACAACGACGAAGAGATGGCGTTGAACCTCGGATTCACAGGATTCCGTCGTGGATACGACTTCTACAAGTCTGATTGGAAGTACTTGAACGACCCCACTATGCGTGGCGGATTGAACGAAGCTGCAGGCAGCGGAGCCATTGATGGTCTCTTGGTACCTGCAGGTTCTACTTCAGTGTATGACCAAATTCTCGGAAAGAACGCAAAGCGTCCATTCTTGCACGTACGCTACCGTGCCTCTGAAACTGAAGACCGTCGCTACAAGACGTGGATTACAGGTTCTGCAGGTGGTGCAGCTACTAGCAGCCTTGATGCAATGGAAGTTCACTTCCTCTCTGAGCGTGCAGTTTGCACATTGGGAGCGAACAACTTCTTCTTGTTCGAGCAATAATCTGATGTTGGTAATGGGGTGGGAGTTTAAACTCTCACCCCTTTACTTTTTTAAACTTTAATCCAATCCTTATGAGTAAGAACAAACCTGTTCTCAAAGACCGCCAATACAAACTAATGCGTGATGCGGCACCCCTCTCTACCTATGTTAGTTCAGGAGGAAATGCTAGAAAGCCAATGCTTCATTTCGATGAAGACAAAGGAGTGAATCGAGAACTTCGATACGCAGCAAACCAACGTTCTATTTGGGTAGATGAACAAGATGGTCAAGTAGTAGTAGAGCCAATCATTTTTCTTGATGGCATGCTCTCTGTTCCAAAAAATAACCCCACACTTCAGGAGTTTTTAAGCCTGCATCCATTGAACGGTAAAAAGTTTGAGGAGATTAATGTAGAGCGTGATGCTAAACAAGAGATGGAAAGCCTCAACTACGAGGTTGACGCATTGATTGAATGTCGTGGGTTGGCTATTGAACAAGCCGAAAACGTTGCTCGTGTAATGTATGGTATCGACCCTACGTCAATTACTACATCGGAGTTGCGTAGAGACCTCTTAATTGCTGCTCGTCAAGACCCTCGGAGATTTCTAGAGATAGTCAACGACCCTCAGCTTAAGCTGCAGTCTAACATTCAAAGATTTTTTGATAAAGGAGTGCTTTCGTTTCGACGAAATAAAACAGAGGTGTGGTACAATACCACCAACAACAAAAAGAAATTGCTCACAGTTCCATTTGGGGACGACCCATTGTCAACGTGTGAGTCATTCTTTATTACTGACGAGGGTGTTGAAGCCCTCACATACCTAGAATCTTTTTTAACCAATTAAACCATAGATGATGAGACTGTCTTTAATTTTGATTTGTGGGTTTTTGTTTTCGTCTTGCGGAGACTCTGACCTTAACGTAGGCTCTGACCCTGTTACTGTAACCTTGAAGGTTACCAATTCTACAGGTGCGGACATGAGGTGCCATAAAACCTTTGGTGTAGACAAACCTAATGTGTGGGTGGATATTGCTGCAGGTCAATCAGCAGATTTGACTTCTAATACTCACTCTTCGTCAGGAACTATTTTTACTTGCTATCCTGACCCTTCGGCTGTTATTGCAAAGCCCGACCCTGCTACGGGTAATTTCCAAATGTCGTATGGCTATTGGAATAATGCTATGCATGTAACTTGTGATAACGATTGCAACAAGGGAAACCCTACTGCTAAGGTTCATTACACAGGAACTAATTGGCAGTACATTCTAAAGTGGGCTAACCCACAGGATGTAGTAAATAACTCAGTTGATTTTACTGTTGCTCCCCTGCAATAAAGATTCTTACTGATAAAGAAAGGCCGCATTTTGCGGCTTTTTTTTTGGGCTATCTTTGCTTTTAAATCATCTAATTTTTAAACGATGGATAAATATCTAAAAATCCCTACAGGCGCGGGGAACCACAACATTCCCGTGGGAAACGGTTTGTTTGTTGAACGAACGTCTGCCACTGCTATGCGTGTTTACAACACGGCTGCGCTTACACATCACTATGCTCTTACTACGGTAGGGTCTACAGCAGCTATGACACTAGCCATTGAAGAGGCTATTGAACAGGCTGCTGTTACTCCGTGGCATAACGCTGAGGTATTGGTTAAACTCCCTGTTGGAGAGACTGTAACTAGTATCGTAATGACAGTATTCTCATGAACAAGTATTTAAGATTCACAGTCGGTGGTGCAACTCAAATCGTTCCTATCGGCTCCGGTGCTTACGCAGAACTTACGTCAGCTACTGAAGTTAAGATTTTTAATTGCGACTCTGTTGGTCATCACTATTCTTTGACCACTACAGGTGCTACGTTTGATATGATTACTGCCATTCAAGAGGCTTGTATTCAAGGTGCTCAAACTAGTTGGGTACATGCGGTCGTTGATGTAAATATTCCTGTGGGACAAACGGTAACAGCCATTGTTGTTACGGCATTTGCATAAGATTATTTACCCTATTGAAGAGAAAGGGGCCACTATCAGTGGCCTCTTTTTTTTGGGCTATCTTTGGAAAAAGGTTTCCTCATGATAAATTCTGTCCGAAATACAGTGCTATCCGTACTTAACAAGAACAATTATGGGTACATTTCTCCTGCTGACTTCAACCTTTTTGCTAAACAAGCGCAACTAGAAATTTTCGAAGAGTACTTTGCTGAGTACAACAACGCTCTCAATAAAGAAAATGCTCGTCAATCAGGCACGGGGTATGCGGATGCTTCTAAAAGCATTTCGGAATCAATTGATGTATTTTCGGTTACGGCTGATTTGGCAAATCCTGTGGCAGGAGTAAACCAATTTACTTTACCCTCTTTAGCGACTACTCAAAACGATTGGTATTTGCTAAACAAAATTCTTTGTTATGATGCGTCAACTAATCCGAGGACTTTCTTGGGAGAAGCTGAAGCCGTAAGCCATAGCAAGATTACAATGCTTAATAACGACATGTTATTGGCACCAAGTAACGCTTACCCTGCTTATACTATTGAGGCAAACCTAATGACGGTTTTTCCTGCTACAATTAATGCTGCTACAGAGGTTGAGGCTCAATACATTCGTTACCCATTTGACCCTAATTGGACATACACAACTGTTACAGGAGGTGAGCCAATTTATAACCCAAGCCAAGCGGACTTTCAAAACTTTGAGGTTCCGATTGATGACGAACCTAGGTTAGTTCTTTTGATTTTGCAGATGTGTGGCATCTCAATTAGAGAGGGTGAAGTTTATCAGTTTGCTCAAAATGAGGAGTTGCAAAACCTACAACAACAATCGTAATGCCGTATATCACAGACTATCAATACTATGAGAATGCGGGCGGAAATCCTGAGAATGCTAATTGGGGGTCGTATCAGTTTGTATCTCTTACAGACATAGTAAATAGATTCTTGCTTATTTACGATGGGAACCACTCTCTCGTTAATAACGAAGAAAGGTTTAAAGTTTTGTTCCATGCTAAAAGAGCAATTATGGAACTCAACTATGATGCGTTCAAAGAAGCTAAGATTCTTGAGTTAAACGTAGGAGAAAGTCTTAGGTACATTTTGCCTCAAGACTATGTGAATTGGGTCAGACTATCTCTGTATGAAAACGGGACGTTGTATCCTCTTACGGAAAACATTCAAACCAATTGGGCTACAGGTTATTTACAAGACAACAGTGACCGCATCCTTTTTGATATTAACGGGAATGTCTTAAAGCCTGAATTCTCTACTATGTCATATGACAGGATTACAGGGCAAAAGAAGAGCATCTATCTAAACCCTGACAATCCTTACAATGGTCAGGAAGGTTACTATTGGGAAGGCAATTGGTTTTTTGACTACCAAATCGGAGCGAGGTATGGACTTGAGACAGAGGTAGCAAACTCCAATCCAACGTTTTCTATTGACAAGAAAGGCGGTGTAATCAACTTTAGTTCTACAATGAACAACAAGTTGGCTATCCTTGAGTATGTGTCTGATGGTATGGAAAATGGTAATGACGCGAGCGTCACGGTAAACAAACTGTTTGAAGAGTATGTGTACGCTTACATCCGTTATGCGATTCTCAATTCTAAACTAGGCGTTCAGGAGTATGTAGTTAACAGGGCTAAAAAAGATAAGTCTGCTCTTTTGAGAAATGCAAAAATCCGCTTGAGCAACATTCATCCGGGACGATTGCTAATGAATCTTCGTGGACAGGATAAGTGGATAAAGTAACATGGCGAATACTGTAAGAAACTTCATTGCGGGGCGTATGAACAAAACCTTGGACGAGAGACTCGTTCCCAATGGTGAGTACATCGACGCTTTAAATATCCGATTAGGTTCTACTGAGGCTTCAGAGGTAGGGAGCGTAGAGAACTCTTTAGGCAACAGCCAACTCACAACTGTTCAGTACATAGATGGAAGTGCTTTAAGCAGCAGTGCTACCTGCATTGGGGCATATGCTGATGGAGAGCAAGAAACCATGTATTGGTTTATCCATGACAACAACTTTACGGGTGCAGGAGCGACAGGTAAACTTGACCTTATTGTTTCTTACAACACATCTACCGACACACTTACTTACCATGTCATCAGCATTGATGATGGTGGTGGTGTAAGGACCACGCTAAACTTCTCCAATACGCATTTGATTACGGGAGTCAACTTGGTTGAGAACCTGCTGTTTTTTACTGACGACCTAAACCAACCTCGCAGAATTAATGTCCAAAAAAACTATGGCAATCCCGTTGCTAACGTTGACGCTTTTCTTGCGGCTGACATTTTAGTTGTAAAAGCACCGCCTATTACTTCTCCTGTTGTTGTTCCATTCTCTATTGACGGAGAAGAAAACTTTTTAGAGGACAGGTTTATTTGCTTTGCCTATCGGTATAAATATGAAGACAATGAGTACTCGGCTACATCTCAATTTTCGGAACCTTCTTTTATCCCAAGTCAATATGAATTAAGTAGTGAATCATTCCTTAATGAGGGAATGGTAAACTTCAAAAATGCAACTAGAGTAACTTTCAACTCAGGAGGCTCATTGGTTGTTGGGGTGGACTTGTTGTTTAAGGACATGGTCAGCGATACCATTAAGGTAATCGAGAAAATAAATAAGTCCGAGGAGGGATACGCTGACAACACTGATTACACCATCACGTTTGCCAATAGCAAAATCTACACGGTCTTACCGTCTTCAGAAATACTAAGACTTTACGACAATGTGCCGCTTGTGGCTAAGGCTCAAACTGTAATGGGAAACCGTTTGAACTACGGAAACTATGCTGATGGGTTTGATTTAATTGCTCCTTCAGGCTTTAACACTCAATTTACTTATGAGGCTAGTCGTATTTCTCAAGCCGTAGGATTTGAGAGGCTTACTTCATCGCGGTCTTCAGGGACTTACACCGTTAACGCAACTCAGAACATTGCTAATTCTGTTTTAGAGGTTGACTTTAGCGCGGCTGCAAACACTTTAGTCTCAGGCTCTACGATTGATTTATCTCTGTCTTTTACTCATTCTACGTTTTCAGGCTCAGTGAGTTCGTTTCCTATAGAGCAATCTGTAGACAGGCAACTTAATTTTGTTTATACGCTGACCCAAGACTATGCAACTATAGACGAGTTGTACAACAGCGCGGACTTTCAGGCAAAAGTTGGGACATCTGCAAACATTCTTCCTGTTTACTCTGCAAGTGGAAATACATCTTGTGATGGTCTGACTCTTACAGATTTGTTTAACTGTGCGATTACTGACAGCTTGCAGGGCGGAAACCCAAGTCCTGTTTTTAAATATGCGAGTGGCATTACCTCTTTAGGAAACGCAGTAGCCACTACTCATACCGCAGGAACAAACATTATTGGCTTTCAGTTTCCTGCAATGCAGTATGTAGATTCAGTGACATCTCCTACTTCATCAGTGTTCGAGTACTACACCGTAAGTGCTACCAATTTAACGTTCTCCGCTTTAGGCAGCCCAACTAGCCTTCATAGCAATAGGGGTTATGAGATTGGCATAGTGTACATGGATGAATTTAACAGGGCAACTACAGCTTTGGTAAGCCCTGACAATACAGTTTTTGTACCATGTAGCGCATCTGCGGATAAAAACTCTATCCGCGTAACTATACCAACTACTCAGGTCGCCCCTGCATTTGCGTCTCGATACAAGTTTGTAATTAAACCTGACGAGTCTACTTACGAAACTGTTTACTCAAGCACGTTCTTTTATGACACGGTGACAGCGTCTGACTACTTCTTGTTGCAGGGAGAAAATGCAGCTAAAATAGAAGAGGGCGACAGGTTAATTGTAAAGAGAGATGTAGATGGCGCCTTAGGTTCTTGCACTTATGCAACAGTCCTAGAAAAGAAAGCGCAATCGGAGAACTTTATTACTGTTACAGACGCGGGAGGTACAGCAATTAATGTTCCTGCGGGGGTGTACATGCAGATTCGAAGTTCTTCTTTTAATTCTACTTTGACAGAGGATGCTTTCTTTAATGTAGAGGCTCCATCGGTAAGTGTGGGTGCAACTAATTTTGCTAAGACAACAATAAATTTTTCTCAGGATACATCTACACCTGTAAGCGGTGTTTATCCTGTGATTAACATTCCTTCAGGGAGTACAATCAGGTTGAAGTTTGACTTTAACCGAAGGGGTACGGGAGATGGAAACAACAACTGTGAAAGAAGGCAATACAAGTTTGATGAAAGCTATACAGCAAGTCAAACCTATAACAGTATCATTGATTGGTTTAATGGTGATAACATTGCTGAGACTTTAAACAACGGGGTCGCAACAGTTGGCGGTAACGGATGTGACATACAAAACATTTACGAGCCTGTTACCGCTACGACAGACGGGACTAACCCACCAATCCCTAATTACTTCTATGGTATCAATCCTAATGAGTGCATTAACTATTACAGGTGGTACCAAGACCCTACTAGTAACGAAATTAGGTTTGCTATAAGCGGAACTTTAGGATGTGGCAATAGCGAAAAAAAGCGTTCTCGTCTTCGTGCTAGGATAGAACTTTTGAGAGCAGAAAATACTATCGTATTTGAAACTGAACCTCAAGATGCTTTAGCTGACGTTTGGTACGAATCATCAGATTCTTACAGTATTGATGCTTTAGGTAATCACAGTGGGAATGTGACTAACCAAGACATATCTGCGGGAATTTCAGGTGTAGTTGACACCGCTTTTTTTAACTGCTTTAGCTTTGGAAACGGAGTCGAAAGCTATAAGATAAGAGACTCTATTTCGGGTCGTGCATTAGCACTAGGCAATAGGGTTACAACAGTAGCGGCTCAAGACTACAAGCGTGCTGACCGATTCTCTGACATCACGTATAGTGGAGTCTTTAATAGCGAGTCTAACGTCAACAAGCTAAACGAATTTAACCTAGGGCTTTTAAATTTTAAAGTGTTAGAGGAGTCATTTGGCCCTATCGAAAAGATGTCGGCTCAAGACACCAACATTCTTGTTCTGCAAGAAGATAAAATTTCTTACGTTCTTGCTAGTAAGAATCTAATTTCAGATTCTACAGGTGGAGGAGTTGTGTCGTCTGTTCCCGAAATTTTAGGAACTCAGATTGCCCGGCCTGAAGAATTTGGTATTAGCAACAACCCTGAAAGCTATGCCGAATGGGGACGATTCAAATACTTTACAGATGCAAAACGTGGAGCGGTAATTCAACTCTCAGGAAGCGGGCCTAATGAACAGCTAACTGTAATTTCCGAAATAGGAATGCGCGGTTGGTTTAGAGATTTGTTTATCACCAACTTCTCTTCTCAAAAACTTGGCGGGTATGACCCTTACATGAATGAATTCGTGTTGGGTAACAACACCACAACACTTCCGGAATTTGTAACCTGTATTGAATGTGGGGTTACTCGCAATTACAGCATCCCTGCAGGTGGCCTAAGTGTGTGTTATGATTTGGGTAATACTGTGGGTCTAGTTCCGTTTTCATGGACAGTAGGCCCGCTAACCGACAACTTTAGTTTTTCGGTGACTTACAACAATAACACCACTAACTACGGGCCGTTTACCGCAGCCGGAAGCGTAAACATACCCAAGACATCAGTATCGGCTCAACAGCTAGATGTGGTCATGTCAGTAGGAAGTGGCCCCGCCAACATAAGCCTTACTGTTGGATGCCCTGATTCTGACAACATTACAATTGTTCTTGTCACCCTTACCAATAATTCTGATTCGGGCAAAACCATTCACAATCAGTATCGGTGGACAGACGGAAATTTTGTTTCTCCTACACATTCGAATCAGGTTACGTTCAGTAATTCAACTGACCCTCAAGTTGTATCACAGTATACATCCATAAGCGGGCTGCAAGGGGGAGGAATTATCCCTGCAGATGCTGCTGCGGTTACTATGATTTCAAACAAATTAGATGTAGACACATTTAATTTAGACCCTACCACGGATAAGTTTCTATTCCTGAGGTCTAACGTTCTTTACAGTAACACTCCGGCCTCTATTCAATCCCTTGTAGCTGCTTCTACAAGCATTAATCCAACGGGTAGCACACCTCAGTACACAGGCAGTTTTTCCATGCCTGCAGGTTCTGATAACGATTACCTCTATTTGATTTGGGATTATGCAGCAGCCGTCACAGCCACTTTATGCTATAGCGCAAGCAATCCTGATGACGCATGCTGTCAATGCGCTTGTGGTGCAAGCGTTTGCACGGAGTGGCAAATCACTAATGGCAACACTCAGAACGTAGTGTTGGCATACGAAACCTGCGGGGGTAGTAAAACAAACATAACGTTACCCGCAAACAGCAGTACTATCATTTGTGTTGACGGGAATGTTTCAATCGTACACGGGCCAACTGAAGGGGTCAGCTTTGACATTATTAGTTGCGACTGCACTTAATTCATATCTAATGGGAACTCTTGGACAATATTTCTTAAACGGCCCTAACCTAGCCACATCCACTGCGGTGTTTACTGACGCGGCTTTAACCACTTGCGCTCCTGATGGGTTTTACAGTCAATCAGGTTCAGTTCGTCAGTTACAAAACTGTACACTATTGCCTCGTCAACAGTGTTCTAATTGTGCTAATGATTGCAGGGTTAGCAGCACAGGGTCTTCTACTACGGGGCTGTATTTAATTCTTGCAGACCTTGGGGTAGGCACCGGGGCTGTAAGGGTAAAGTTTACCCCCGGTGCTACTCCTGATGGAATCCGTGCTATTTACAATGACACTGTTTACAACTCATTTAGTTCTGATTCTGACGGATTGCATGAAATCTCGTTGCCTACGGGATTAATATTTTTGGGCAACAGTGCTAATGACTGTGGTTTAACAGGCACTACGTACATTCTTGCAGAGTCGGAACTATACAACAATGTATACACCACTAATGGAAACATTACAAACGTTGCTGTAACCGCAAATAATCTAAGCCTTAGTCCCAACCGAACTGCGGGCGATTGTTATATGTACTTCCCCAAGACCCTTACTTATCCCGCTACCTGCTTGGTTGAAATCGCTCAGTGTTGCACAGGGCAAACCGCTCCTTCGTGGTCAGTAGAAATTAGCTGCCCTGACCCGCTTCCCTCAATAAATAGCACTAGGGTGTTTCCTTTAGATGGATGTAACACAACAGAACCTTACGTTGATACTGTTTACTTAGGTAAAGTATCAGGTGCTACAGGAACTCCTGTCCTTCACGATTGGTTATTTAATGATTCTTTTGCTTCATCAGTAAGGGCAGATGGAGACTACAAAGTTCAGGACACTGCAGGTACAAACGCTTATTTAGTTACCGTAACAAGCGGAGTACTAACTGCTGTTAACCTATGCCCATAACGAGAGTTTAAACTCTCATTAATCGCTTAAAAATGCCTGTAAGTAAAACGAACTACACTTTAACGTATAGCCCTCCTGCAAAAGGTTGGCCCTCGTTTTATTCCTATGTACCTGAATGGATGCAAGGAATGAATCAGTACTTCTATACTTTCTCAGGTGGTAATTTGTGGAGGCACAACACCAACCAAACACGCAACAGTTTTTATGGGGTTTCTTATCCCACCACCATCACTAGTGTGTTTAACCAAGAGCCTATTACTAACAAGCTATTTAAAACATTGGCATTGGAAGGAGACCACGCTTGGGGGGCGACCTTAGTTAGTGAACTTCAAACCACAGGATTTATTGAAGCCACTTACTTTGAAGAAAAAGAATCTGATTGGTTTGCTTTTGTGAGAAATCAAGGTGTCGTAAATATTGACACTGCGGCAGAAGCCGCTCAAGAGTTTCCGTTACGGTCTGCTACAGGAATAGGGAATTGCATAGGTACGGGTGTTGCAGGAACTTTAGTCTCATTTGCGTTTCCTGCTGACCTAGACATTAGTGGAATTGCCAATATTGGAGATAGCGTATACTACAATTTCCCTGTGGCATCAGGAGTGGTGTTCACTCCTATTTACTTGGGGCAATTAGTATCGTTTACGATAGACCTTCCTAACAACTTCAACATTTTCAGTGTAGAACAAGATGTAGCGGGCGGTGGTGTTCTTCCCAACAGTGGTGCATTTATTTACTATGTCATGACTACAAAGAACCTCGTTGCTGAGTCACACGGTATCCTTGGTCACTATGGATTGTTCACTCTAACGAACACCGATACCGAGGCTGTGGAACTGTTTGCCGTGCGTTCTGAAGTCATGAAATCCTATCCTTGAAACAACGTATCTTTGAATGTATGAATGCCCCTTCCCCACAACGTACTGATTTTAAACAGATACTCAGGTCTTCTCCTGAGGATTTGCTTACTCATGTACACAAAAACCGTGGGGTAATTTGGGAGGAGATTAAGCTATTCTCAGAACAGCTATCTGAAATTACCGGGGCAGTCGTTCACCACACCCCGGAAATGGAGGAGACTTTTCCGTTGCAGCATCATTTAAAAGACGGCTTGTACACACGAGAAGTCTTTATGCCCAAAGGGGCATTGGTTGTGAGTTTCATTCACAAGCAGAATCACCCTTCATTCTTTATGTCAGGAGAGATGTCTATTCTTCTTGACACAGGAGAAGTAAAACGAATTAAAGCCCCGATGAAAGTCATGACTGAGGTAGGAACTCAACGAGTTGCTTACATGCATGAAGATTGTACGTGGGTGTGTGTATACAAAACTGACGCTCCCACTATAGAGGAAGCGGAGAAGGAGGTGTATACCACGGACTATCGGGAGTTGCCCGAACATATCATTCTAAACCAATTACTACTATGTCAGGACTAGTAACAGGTATTGTAAGCCTTGGTCTTACGGCCACTACCACGGGTATTTCTATGGCGCAAAAAAACAAAGCGCAAAAAAAACAATCTGATGCTGAATTCGCTGCTAATAAAGCTATGCAAGAAGCACGTAAACGTCTTGATGTAAACTTTGCTGAGGCTCGCTCGATTAGCAAAGACCCATATACTATGGCTATTGAAGCATCATTAGCACAAGGTGCTGATGCGGTGCAGGCTTCACGAGAAACTCAACGAGGGGCAGCGCAAGTAGGTAGGATTCAAGCCGCTCAAAATCAAATGGCGGAAGGTCAACGGGTGGCATACGGTCAAGAGTTGCAAGCACGAGAAAACGCTATCCTTGATGAGGAGAGCAGGCTTCGTGACATCAACACTCAATTGGATTTAGGAGAGGTAGCAGGTGCGCAAGAAGCAGCCGCTAGATTTGAAGACGAAGCTAGGCAGGCGGGCCAAGATGTGGTGGCAGGGGTTACGAGTATGGCTCAACAAGGGATGGCTATGGCCCCTTTGTATTCTAAGACAGGCAACGTAAGGCAGAACGCTAAATTGCAAAAAAGTTTTATGGCCGCTAACGAAGGCGCAACTGCGGCTAATTATCGCACTGCTCTTGAAACAGCAAACCCTGTTGATTTTGCAGGGGTAGGGGCCATGAATCAAATGGAATTCAACGCTCTTATCGGTGGAATGGACAGTGGCTTTATGAGAACGCAAAGCGGGTTGTTTGATTAATAAGACAGAGCATGGCAACTTACTATAAATACGCAGAGAGGAACGCAGAAAGCCGAATCAATTGGGCTGAAGTAGGCAAGGATATGACCGAGATGGTTCGTGAGGAAACACGAATCAGACAAGAGAAAAAAAATGCTATTGACAAGCAGGCTCGTGAAGAGTTTGACCGACTGTCTAACCCTCCTATGGGTGAGCATCAAGGGTTTAATGAGTTTACCACAAAGTTTGCGGGCGACACGCAAGAGTATTCTTTAATGGTAGAGAACCTTGTTAAGTCAGGGCAAATGAACCTTAGAGACTACACCAACATACGCGCTAATCTCGCTCAAGGCACAGGTGAAGCATTTTCCATATCTGAGGAATACAACGCTCAGTATGAAAAGTTTTTAGAAAGGCAAGAAATTGACCCTGCTACAGGGTTGCCCTCGGCTCAAGCGTATGAAGAGTTTGTTATGGGAACCACTCAGGGATTTGGAAACTATTCCAATCATGAACTTTTTATTAACCCTACCGACGGAAGGGTTAATCTTGGAACGATTGACCCTGAAACAGGAAAGGTAAAAAAAGAAATTGGAAGTTACATTCCTGTCAATCAACTGCGCAATCGAGTCAAAAGCAAGTATGACGTATACAATTTAGATGTTTCTAGTAAAGGAATGGTAGACCAACTTGGTCAAATCATTGATGTAGAAATGCGGGGCGGTGTAAAGACTCTTGAGGATGCACGAAACGGAGACAACTTTCAAGATGCGCTAGGTAATTTTGTGGCATCTCAGCTAGAGATTCCAACTAATGTAACTTCTATACTTACTAATACTTTAGGCACTAACCCTGAGACAGGAAATCCTTACCGATTTACTGATAACCCCGCAGAAGCTGCTGCAAATCCTGACCTTATTCTTTCCATTGTAAACCCTATGCAACCTGACAGTGGTATTCCGATGCCTGCATTTGGAGTAGATATGGATGAGGTTTTAAAAGACGCAGGCTTAACTCCTGCACAAATTGCAGACGTTAAAAAGAACAATGAGGGGCAGATGAAAGCCGCTACTGAGGCCATGAAGACAGCCGTTCTTTCTAAGGTTGACGTGATTGAAACCCCACGAACTGAGTTCAACAATGAAAAAGACCGAGCAGAAAGAGGGCGTGGTGTAAGACAAACTGAGCAGGCAGTAACAAACATTGCTGATATTTATTACGGAGACCAAAGCGAACTTGACGCAGCCCTTGGATTTGTTCAAGGACTTGACCCATCAGTTAGCAGGGTATACATTGACCCCGAAAATCCTGACAACGTTCTCATAGAGCGAAAGGATAAGAAAGGAAACATCGTTGTGTTGGAGCCGTTTGTGAAGGGTGATAACGTAGAAGACTTTGTTAAAAGTGTTGTTACTACTCTCGTCCCTGATGCGGTAGACATTGAGAAAGCATTAGCGAACTCAGGTATTCGTAATGAGGACAGGACAAAGACAAATTTTGTTGGAGCAGCAGGAGAGTCACGCACACCCGTTGCGCCTACGATTCCAACGTTTGACGAAAAACTTGACGACGAAGACGAGTTTTCTGATACACCTTCTGATGTACACAAAACTGCATTTGAAGGTGCAAACAATCATACTAAGCAGGCAAACGCAGAGACAGAGTTCTTCTCTAAAGTTGGCATCACCAATGCGGAAGTAAGGGCTATTGATGAGAACGAGATAGATGAGTACATCGTTGGGGGTAATATCAATGACAACAGCGTAACTGAGATATTTATTCCCGGTGTTATGAGCATGCCTATCCTTATCCCGGATGGCAATACCTCGGCTGAATTTGAAGCAATCAATCGCTTCATCTTAAATCACATTAGGAATGGCGGTGCACCTCTTACCCCTAATGACTTTAAGGAACTAGACATTGATGAGTTTAGTCAGTACAACAACAAGAACATGTCTGATGGTTTCTTAGGGCTTGAATGGAATGATGGATTGGGGCCGCAACCTATGAGTAATGAGAACGCACAAGTGGTGAGAACTCAACCTGCCTCCACAATAAACACTAGTGGATACTAATGAACGAGCAAGCAATTAAAGACTCTTATGAGTTGTTTAAGACAGGTGGATACACCAAGTCTTATGAGGAGTTTGTAAGCCTTATCAACTCTAACCCTCAGGCTCTTGAGGATTCGTACGAACTGTTTAAATCAGGAGGGTACTCAAAGAGTATGCAAGACTATGAGGCTTTGATGGGAGTAAAAAAAAAAGACGAGCCTACGGAATCCACTTCGGAAAGTGGTTCTTTGGATTTATTCGAAGCACCTAAACCAACAGAGGATGTTAGTGTTGAGGTTGAAGTCATGGAGCCTTCAAGTACTCGGACTCAACCGATTCAAGTTACTCCTGATAGCCCTACTCAGGGGGGCATCAGTAAAGAGAACAGAGAACTACAAGAGGTAAACCAAGCGGAGATGGACAAGGCTCTTGTTGAGCAAGACCTTGTAAGGGAACAAGAGAAATCTGCTCAGCTTGATACAGCACGAGCCATTGAACTTGGTAAAGAATCTACCAAGGCTATGCTTGCTCAAGTAAATGAAGAACTTATCTCACTAGAAGAAGAAGAGGTAGTTCCTAAATTGAGAAGTCTATTTAAGGGACGAGGGTTTACGTTTGAAGAAACAGGTATCGGAGATAAAGTTCGTGTCCGTACTACGGACGGGATGCACTCGTTAGATATTTCTTTAGACAACTTCCTCAACTCTAGCGATGTAGCAGAATCTGCTGAACTGCAGACGTTTTTGCGTACCCACATTAACCCTGAAATTGCAGCACCTAACGAAGACCAAATCAGTAAGGCTTTGCGTGCACAAGAGATGCGCGATTCAGAAAGATGGAATGATGACGGCACCGCATCTACGGTAAAGTTCATGTCCTATGAAGAGGATGGGGTATACAAAGTAGCACCCACTTTATTTCCTAGGAGTACCGTACAGAAGTCAAGTCCACGTCAAGGTGATTGGCTAGAACTTGAGGGCGATGAAGCTATCAGAGAAGCTGAACGTCGAGGTGAGGTATTTAATTTTACTTCAGAAGAAGAAGCGGAGGCTTTTGCTAAAGGCTCTTGGAAGACCACTAATGTCGTTGACATAGAGGCTCAGAAATTTTACAACGGCTACGGAAGGGATTACTTGTCAGACCGTAATGCCTACGACAACTACATGAACGCTCGTGACGCTCGTATTTTTCTTGAAGAGCAAATCGAAATCTCAGAAGACAACAGGTGGGGAGGAGTGGGTCAGTATCAGGACTTGTCTCCTCAAGAGCAGGAGCAATACGCTGAGTATTTTAGAGAAGACGGAAGCCTTCGAGGAGATGCTGCAGAGATAGCCGAGAAATTAGATGATGAAGCGGCTGAACTATGGAAGATAGTTGGTGGAGAAGATTTCCGAGTGGCTCAAGAAGACTTGGATGTTTTCTTAGAGAAGCGGCATAAAGCATCTGCTCAGACCGCAGCCAACATGAACTACGAGGCGAGAGCCATAGAGCAAGGGCTGTCAAACCAAGCACTAAATGAGTTTGGTATTACTCTAGACCAACTCACTACTTATGAGCCTAAGTCTGCAGCCGAGCGTCTCAGACTAGATGAGATGATTAAAGCGGAGAATAGTGTTCGTGCTACTAAAACAGCAGCCGCTTTAAAATATGAGACTGCCTTAACGTATTACGATACCAAGGCAAACAAAGACATCGGTGTAGAATTTACAGATAACCTAGAAGGGTGGGCTACAGCTACTGCTGATGGATACAAAAATGGTAAGGCCGCACAAGAGTTGCTTTACTTAGCTATGGGAATCTATGGGGAAGATGAGGTTGACCAACAGTTAGCGGCTGAACGTATGACTGATTGGATGAACTCAGTAGACGGAAGGCAATCGCGTGCCATGTCCCGTTTTAATTCTGCTGAAGATGGATTCAATAGAGAGGTAAGGAGCGCACTTGCTCGCGACCCGTTTGAAGTAATGCTTACATGGGCGGCATCATCACTGTCTCAGATAGTTCCTTATGGTGCTAAGATTATTCCTTCCTTTGTTGGTGTAGGCACAGGCATTGGTGCAGCTTATGGAGCGGCAGGATTTAATCCCGTAACAGTTGCCGCAGGTGCAGGCACGGGGGCAACATGGGGATTGCGTACAGGATTTGCAGCCACCAACCTTGTATTGGAATACACTAACGGTGTGCTTGACGCAGGCCGTGAGCAGGGATACAATATGAACGACCCTCAGGATGCTGCAAGAGCATTCTCTGACTCAGAGGTTTGGGCGCGAGGACGCGAAAGAGGTTTGAAGCGTGGCATACCCATTGCCGTAATGGATATTTTCATGGGCGGCTTGGCGGGTAGAATTTTTAAACCCGTTGCTGTTGCGAGTAGAGCGCGAAAAGTAGGAGCATTTGCCGCAGAGCGTGCTATCGTTGACCCTACCGCAGAAGCTACAGGTGAGTTGCTTGCACAATTAAATGTAGGCGACGAGATTTCAATCAAAGAAATCATGGCTGAGTTTGGTGGTGCAGTAGGAAACCAATCAAGCAATGCGGCTGTAAACATTTACCGCTCTACTCGTGGAGGATACAATCAACGTATCGCTCAGAACATGATGGATGTAAGATTAATGGCGGCAGATGGAGCCACTGACTCTCAGATTCAAACGTGGACAAACAACATGAAAAAGCTAGGCAAGATTACGCCTGAGCAAGCGCAGAAAATTTTAGAAAATGTAGGACTACGTCGTGAAGCCAATGAACTTCTTGGGGTTACTGCTCCGTCTAGAATTGGAATTGGAAAAAAGAAACGAGCAAGGGTAATGGAACTGCTTGATGTACGAGCAGGTCTTCAATCGTCTACTAATACTCGCGAGATTTTTTCTAAAGAGATTAAAGAGATTAACGAAGAGTTGGCAGCTATTAGTAGAACCAACAATCTCGTGGAAAGTCCTGTCAATCTAGACAACATCAACAGGAGAGATGGCCTTGGAAGACGTACCGTTCCAAGCTATAGAATTGGAAACACTTTGTACTCAAAGAATGATTTTCTTTCTTACATCGAAAACCTTAGTCCTCGAAGAGCGAACAAGATTTTAAAGGACAGTCAAGTAATTAATGACGAAGAAACTTCTCTCCTAGTCGAGGAGAAACTAAAACCATTTGTTTCGCAAGAGACAACAGAAACTACAGAAGATGCCATTCAAGAGCGAAGCACAGAGACGGTGGATGTACAAGAACAAACCACAGATGGCGAAGCAGTGGGAGAGCGAAACCCCGTCGGGGAAGTTACCGAAGAGGTTGAAGTCGAGGACCAAGTTGGGGAGACGACGAGCGCGGAGACAAGCGAGGAAGTCCTAGACCAAGACACTCAAGAAGCTGTTGATTTAGAAGCTGCTGACCTAGAGCAATCATTAGGTCTTGAGCCTGTGGCTGAGCAACCTGTGGCTGAGCAACCTGTAGCTGAAGAAGATGAGGACACTCTTGTTCTCAGGTCTAACAAAGCGGAGCGGGAAGTGCAAGAAGTAAAGAGTGACTTCAAAAAACAACGAGCAAAAATTAAAAGGCGTAAAGCATCGGATGCAAAAGACGCAGCATTAGCTGCTTTGGATGCAGAAGAATCAACTGCTATTGAAGAAATACGTAAAGACTCTAGGATAGTAAAGGCAGCTTTGGCTGTTAAGAGGGGTAAAGGGTTGCCTAAGTTTGCACAGAAAGGAGGCAAGTTTGAGGCCAACGCAGAACAGCTACAACAAATAGCTTCTTTGGCGGGTGTTGAGGTAGAGACTATTACAGAGAGTGAGAGTTCAAACTCTCGTCCTGAATTTAGATTGAAGGGTGAGTCTCTTGAGTTACCTCAAAACGAGACAGACGCTGAGACTGTGGCTGTTCTTGAAGCCATGAATGAGGTGGGTGCTCAAATGGAAGCCGAACAGAATCAAGAGTTGGCCGACATTGATTCTCGTTTAAAGCTGAACAAAAATGACGCAGGTAAAACTCTTACCGTTGCTCAAAGAAAGACTCTTACTCAACGGGCTGATGAGTTAAGACAGCGTGGTCGTGCGCGAGACACTGAGTCTACCGCCACACCAATTGATGTGGATGAGTTGAACTCTCGCCTTGACAATCCTCTCCCTACTATCGAATGGAAAGTAGTAGATGGCGTGCCTATGATTTTTAATATCTCCGACCAATTGCGTACGGGAGATATAACGAATCCTGCCACAGGCAATACCATTGATAACCTAAAGGGTGGTCTTGGATTTACAGGAGTAGAGGGTCATCAAGATATGGCATGGGCTAGTGTTACTCGTGATAAAGCACAGGGTCAAATTGATAACGCCACTAAAGTATACAACGACAACAAAGAGTTCTTTACTCGTTGGTGGAAAGCTAACCCTGAGTACAATGGGTTGGTTCCTATGTCTATTGTAAAGATGGGTCAGTCTTCTATCCTCAGTAATGAAGCGGTAGTTAGAGTTCTTGGTGACAACATTTCAGCGTTACCAATAGCCCGCAGAAAGAAAGCAGTAACGGCTTTTAAAAGAGCGGTCAAGGAGTCGATTAAGATTAAGCAGGACGCTATTAAGTCAGGAGTAAAAGAACTTACACAGAAGCAGTATACTGCCTACATAAAGGATGCTCAAGATGTTCTTGCTATGGTTGACGTGGTTAAGCCCACAACCATTGAGCAAATACTTACACCTGAAGCATTGTCTAATCTAAAAGGCATAACCTCTGTCAATGTTATTACTGATTTGGTAATGTCAGGTCAGCCTAATGAAGTTGGTGAGAAAAAGCGAAAGCCTTCTTACTCCTTTAAAACAGCTAAGACTGTAATAAAAGTTTTGCTTGGAGAGAACCCAACTGAAGAGCAGAAAAAACTTTTAAATGCAGGCGTGATTACTGACTTGATTACAGAGCCACAACTAGAGGGTGTACCTCAGCGTTCAGTATTTATGGTTCAGGGAGTAGACGTTTTGAATCCTGACATCTTGGAAACTAATCACCCCAACTATCCTGTTGGGCCAAGAGGTAGGACTATTGGTGTGTTGGAGCAACCTCAATCAGTGGTTGATTTGTTCCCTGCTGTAGCAAACAATGTTCAGCTTGGCATTGCTCAAGAACAACAAGGGAGACCTAGCCGTAGTGAACGCAGCCGCTTGACTCAAGTGATTCCTGTCCAAGCAGGTATGCCTAACACAGAATTTGTAGGTGCAATCGCGGGCGTTGAGAATACAGTAAGTGTACTTGACTTTTTGAACCGCTCTTTCCCTAGCGTAACGTTGTCTACAGACACCGAGACATTCTCCAATGTCATGGCATCAGAAGGAGTAAGAGAGTATCTCAAAGGAGATGAGATTGTGTATGGTGTAACCAAGGACGGAGACATCTATTTAAATCCTGATGTACACAGTAGCGAGTCGGCTCTTTACAACACCGCTGTGCACGAGTTCGGCCACGTTTGGACTGACTACCTGCAGACCACCAAGAAAGGCCGTGAGATTTACTCTAAAGGCGCGTCTTTAGTTACTCAGACAGCAGAGTATCAGAACCAATTAAAGAAATTTAAAAGTGAGGGACTCACTGAGGAGGAAGCAAAGAAGAGAGCCGTAAATGAAACGATGGCAATACTCATTGGAAACAAGGGGGAGACCATCATCAACGCTTCGCTCAAGCAGAAGTTCCAAGCATGGCTTAACGCAGCGTGGACATACATCAAGGACACATTTAAAATGTCCAAGGATTTATCTCCTGAGGAGATTCAAAACCTTACCCTTGATGAATTCTTAGGCACAGCCCTTGCTGATATTATGAGTGGCAAACCACTGAAGCTAACCGAGTCTCAATCTAAGAAGTTAAAGAATCCGGAGGCGGCTTTTAGCAGGTCAGACTCTATGGCTGACATCATAGCAAGAGGCAGGGCTGAAGGATTTTCAGAGGCATCTATCCGTCAGGTACTTAGGTCAAGAGGTCAGAAGGTAGCCGACATCAACGCGGCTATGTTGATGAGCATGGATTTGTTTAGCGACGCAGTGGTTCCATTTGAGTTTGGAAACATTGAAGGGGGAATGGATGCAGGTATCCAACTCTTCCAACAAGTTCAATCAGAACTTGCTGCTTTTGCGCAACCCACAGTTACCCGAACTAGTCAACGGATGAGTGCGGCAGAACGTCGCGCAAGACTTGCTGAGTTAAGAGAGAACAACCCTACGCTGTTAGAACTATCTGATGCAGCATTGCTCAGAAGATTTCCGCGTCGTGGTGTACCTGTAGAAACCACCACTACCGAAAAGACACCCGGTGAGATTCGACAAAAGGCTCTTGAAATTTTGCGTGCTAACCCTACATATCAAGAGCAGACCGAAGCGCGGCAGATGGAGTTGGCTGTTGCGTTGGACAGGGCCATTGGTATTGGTGCAAATCGAAATGTATCTAAAGAGATACGTGCTATTCGAGGTACGTTGACTCAGCGTAAGCGAGCCGTACGTGAAGTACAATCAGTCAAGCGTCAACTACGTCAGCTTATTCGTAAATCTTTACCGAAGTCAGATGGCTATAGCCAAGCCGACATCAATAAGATTGTGCGTTCTGTCGAGCGTGTTAACGAAGATAACTTTAGAGTAGAAGTAGAGAAGGTTCTTCAGGTAGTAGAAAAGCAACGAGCCAAACTGAGGAAGAAGACTCTAAAGAAGTTGATGGCCGACGTAACTCGTGGAGCAAAGAAAACTACTACCGACACCAAGAAGAGCCGAGCAGGTTCACTGAGTGCACAGGGACAATCGTTTGCTGCACAGTTTAAGCGTGCTCTTAAACTTGCAATGGCATCTGATGCCAAGCAAGAGGATGCAATGGAGAAGTTCATGCAACTAGCCGAGGAACTGCAGACGGATGAAGCTATTGTGGCCTTGGCTAAGAGTGCATCCGGAGAAGTCTTGACCTCAAAAGAAGAAAGCATTGTTAACCTAGCTGTTGCCCTAGACCTTGTAAAGAACCTACCGAACATGACGTTGGAAGAGGTTCAAGCATTGGCTAATGACTACGCTGTAGCAGCCTCAAGGTCAAGACAGGAGTTATCTGAAAGCCGTAAAAAACGTGCGCTTGAGAACGATGCTCTAAGAACTAAAGTAACAGACGCAATGCGTCGGTCGAATCCTGAGTTGTTTGATGCAGATGGAAACATTATCGGACAGAACAGAAGGAGAGCCATGCTTGATGACGTTAGAAGGTATTGGAACGAGGGGAAAGGCCAAGGCTTGTCCGCCCGTATGAAGGGCCAAGCTAAAGCCGCTAAGCTGTACGTTGAAACATACAAATGGCGTAGTGCGTTTCAAGCCGTCAAGTCTTTAATGGATGGGCTAAAGCATCTTGGTACATTCATGAACTCCATGAACGATACGCTGTATGATGAGGTCTTTAATCGCCTCAACAAGATGGACAACAATGCGTTGAAAGGCAGGTTTAATCAAACTAAAATCCTTAATGACCTAGGCTTTGAAGAAGTTCAACAGACTTTGTTCGACAACAAAACGCTGACCATTGAAGGGGTTAGAGAATCTAAAACAGGAAAGACATACACTGATTCGTTTAGTAAAGACCAACTGCTTAGAATCTATGCGCTGTCTCTGAACCCCATTCAAAGAAAGAAACTAGAAGAGCAGGGCTTTACCACCGATAAGATGAATGAGATTAAATCATTCTTAGGCAAAGACGCTACAGACTTTGCAGACAAGGTGGTGAACTATCTAAGCAATGAGTACTACGAAAGCGTGAATGATGTATACCGAGAAGTAAATGACATCAATCTTAACTACGTAGAGAACTATTTCCCAACGATTACAACTCAAGCTGAGGTTAATCCAAAGCAATTATTTGAAGGTGACTTCAACGGAATCTTTAACGCAGAGAGTGCGCCTGCCCTAAGAAATCGTGAGGACATGAAGAGTGACATTGCTTTGAAGGCAGCAAACTTTACGTCTGCACTTACCTCTCACATGGAAACGATGGAGAGATACAAGGCATACGCTGATGGGGCAAAGAAGTTAAACGTAATCTTCAGCACTGATGCAGTAGACACTGCGCTTACTATGCTTGGAACTAAGTCTATGGTTAAGCAGTCCGTTAACAATGCAGTTAACCCTGACTCAGCTAAGACAGCGTTAAACCAATCAGGTAAACTGTTTAACATTTTGCAGACTCAGTTTACTTCCTTTGCTCTTGCATTCCGTGCAGTTCAAATAGGAAAGCAGGCCACATCATTCATCAATGCATTTGAGAACTACTCGTTCCGAAAGAGTGGCAAACAAAATACATTGGTTGACCTGCTTCCATTCCTGTATGACTACGCATCGGTTATCGCACGCTCTAGGTCTTACCACAACCTAGCAATGGAGATGTCTCCTACGTATCGCTACCGTGTAGAGCAGGGCATTGCTGCTGACCTATCAGGTCTTGAGGCAGGCTCACCTACAAGGACAGGGTTTGAACAGCGTCAGACAACGGACGCTAAGCTGTTTAGAAAGTTCAAGACAGCGGCTGCATCACCTACTATCTTGGGTGACTTGATGGGTGTGGCCGGATACATGGCTAACTATCGTCGTAACATTCGTAATGGCATGAGCGAAGAGAAAGCTGCTGAAGCATTCAATGAGTTCAACCAAACACAGCAAAGTAGAAGAGCGACAGAGAAGTCCATCATCCAACAGAACAGTAACTACATCGTAAGGGCTTTCACTATGTTTGGTTCGACTCCAATTCTGTACATCAACAATGTGATGCAGGCGTTGAACAACATCATCAGTCCCAAGAAAAAAACTACCACTCAAGATGTGAGAAAGCTAGTGTTAAACCTTGGCGCGGCTAACGCGGCATTTGTTGCTATGTCTAACCTTGGGATTCTTTTGAGAGGAGATGACGAGGAAAAGAAAGAAGTGTTGCGTCAAATACGAAACGCAATGCTTGGTCTTAATCTTCTATACCAAGTGCCATTCATGGGTACGGTTGCCAAGTCAGCAGAGAATTGGATTACAGGCAAGCGAAGACCAACAGATATTGGAGTCAATCCTTTTGTGTCTCTGTTCCGTAAAATGAAGAAGGCCGCAGATGACGACAAGGCTGTGAGCGGTGCTCTTAAGACAGTGGTTGAGATTGGCGTAGGCGCACAGCTTGACCCGTTCATAACACTGCTCGAACAGGCACGTGACATGGATGAGGTAGAGATGCGCGAAGTCTACGACATCATTGGCTACTCTGAGTCATACCGACCTGAGGTAGATAAGGAAGGATACAGAGAACTAACTCCACGGGCAAAGAAAGAACAGGAGAAGAAGGAACGAATCAAAGAAAAGCAAGAGAGTAATCCTGCCTTCATGAGGAGAAAAGAAAAGGAAAAGGAAGCGCGTAAAAAGCGCAGAGACCTAGAGAAGTTTGGAAGAGATTAGTGAGAGTTCAAACTCTCATCCAAAGAGTCCGCCACATCCCTGAGAATAATTAAAAGTTCTTCAGCGGTGTGGCGGGCTTGGCTTAACTCTCCGTCCATGAGTGATTCGTAAAGGTCGTCAGTGTTTTCGTGGATGTGATTCATCAAGGAGTTAACGTATGACACACGTTGTAACTCCAACACTGACAGGGGCTTTCTCATAGGTTATCTAAGTCCATTAAAAAATGTTGTTAGACTGCGCTCAACTTTAGCCCTATTCCCTGAGTGTGTTCTTTCTCGTACTATCTTATAGAGTGGCGCAAGAGAATCATCAACTCTCTGTAGCCGGACGTTGTCTGATAACAGTCTATCCTTTTGCGAATTTAAGTCAGAAACTTTTAATCTCAAACTTAATACCTCTTGAATTAGGTCATACTTAGAATAAAAGTAAACATCAGGAACCTGTTCAGGAGGACTCACGTTAGCCATGACATACTCATACTTGGCTTTTAGGTTAGCGTCCTGCTTCATGATGAAGGGGAACTTAGTTTTGTAATGCAGAATGGTGGCGTGGTCTTTACCTAGCAACCTGCCAACACTTGTTGATGTCATCCCACTGTTAGTGAGGATGTAAGCGCAGGTCATTCGAGCATCTACATACTCCCTCTTCCTTGTCTTCACAACCATGTCAAGACCAAAGGCATCGTTTACAATTTTAAATACTTGTTCTGCGTATGTGGAAGTCATTTTTCGGTGTCAATTAAATAAGAGTCTTCTATGATGTAATCAAGGTAGGAATCACAATCAATAGTCGTAAGGTCAAGGAACAACGGTGGCTCTCCCTCTTGATGTAAGAACTCAACCATAAAAAACAAAGGCTCTTCCCCCTTTAGAACGCCACCTACTTCTTGCACCCACCCATCCTTCTTTGGTAGATACGGAGCGTTGTCTTCAATCAATCTGAGAATGTCAACTAAGTCTTGTTTAGCATGCTGACGCAAGCTGACGATGAAACCTTCATCATATTCGTATGGCCTTTCAACCTCGGTATACCTCTGTCTTGAGTCCATGTGATTCTAATTCTTTAATTCTAAACTCTTGAAGTTTTGATAGCCTTCCTTTGGGACGCTTAACCTCACTAAAAATAACTCCACAATCAGGGGGGATAGCTATCAGGTCGGGGATTCCATTCTTGTTAGTCTGCACCAACTTAATGACATAGTATCCCTGCGCTTCAAGTTCCTTAATCCTTTTGCTTTGTATCTGTTGCTCGGTCATTTTGAATCTCTTTTAAATAATCCAAGAAGAAACCTACCGCAACCACAAGGTTTAGCCCAAGGGACACAACCAACTCTCGCACATCGCTATACACATTCGTACTTAGGTGGATGTGTCCTACCATCCAAAAAGGGATGGCAAGCTGTTGACTCACCCAACGAATAGAATACACAATAAACTTCTTCACCTACAAATTTAATCATTTGAACATTGCCCTTTTAAAAGGTGAGTCTTTAGCACTACAGTAAACCATTACCTCCCAATCATTGGCCGTGTTGGGACGCTTGGGCCTGCCCCCCATGCGGGCAACACCATTCAATTCATCTAAGTCGCAAGCGATTAATCCATCGGTGCAAGCCCATATCAAGAATGCTCTTGTTGCTTTGGGGTCTTGCTTCCGCCTGTCATCTAGCTTGACTAGCTTCCGTGCCGCTACAGGCAATGGGAATGCTTCGGCTACAGGTTTATTCCTACCCTTTACCTCAACGAATCCAATCTGCTTGGTCTTATGAGACCTAACCTTGAAGTCAATGTCGTTCTTACCTAGCTTGTAGTAATCGCAATGCCCGTTAGTCCAAAGTTCTATTGCCTTGGTTTCTCTATCTCTATCTGATTTTGTCTCCTGTCGTTGAGCCATATTCTTTTTTAAAATGAGTTGTGGTAAATGATTTCTTTTTGGTGACCGCCTTGTAAATCGAATCTTCGATTCCTCCCTTAGCAAACACCCAATACACGTCGCTCTTCAATCTTTCTTTTGTTGTCATCCTGTCTCTCGATTGCCAATAGCTTGTAGCTGAGAAGTCAATGTTGTAGTAGACCAAAGCATTTGCTTCGCGCAGAGAGATGCCTTCTCTTCCTGCTACAATCTGAAGCGCGATACTTTTATCTGTGGTTTCGAACGCTTCAAGTTTTGTGGTAAGGTCAGTTCCATATGCCTCCTTGAGTGCGGCAAGTTCCTCTTTAAATTTGTAGAAGATTCCAATCTTTTTATTCTTGAACTTCTCTCGGATGAACATAGCCTTCGAGTGGTCAAAGACCATTGATGTTCCGTCTTCAAACTTTATTGTGCCTGAGTACATTTGATGTAGCTTCTGCATCAGCTTGACGGGTGTGTCTCCTAGTATCGTCTTCTCCTTGCCCGTAATGACAAGGTCACGCTTGAGAGTATTGCACATGTCATATGTGCGTTGGTTCATGTCCACATACAGGACATGTTCCTTAGTGTCCACCTTAAATCCTGCCTGCTCTTGAGAATAATTAATGGTGTATGGTTGCATCAAGTTGATTACTTCTTTCGATGCGGCATCATAGTTCTTATGGAACAGACCATTGATTTTTATCTCTTTGACGGCAACATGTTGTCGGGCAAATGCATAGAAGTTTTTGAACCCACGAAATGGGTTGGTTGGAATTCCATACACCTGATGGTATATCATGCTGTACGATTCAGGAGTTGGGGTTCCTGACAACAGGATAACCTTTGAGTTATTCCGCTTGATTAAATCCCTCACGTCCTTAGCCCTCTTGCTTGGCTTAGGAAAAGAACCAAGGCTATGAGCCTCATCACATATGATTAAATCCCATTTGACATCAGGTATTTTATGCAGGCTTTCGTAGTTGATTGTAAAAAGAACATAGCTTGGACACAGTAAATCAGTGTCTTTAGTGATACTCGTTATAGCCTTCTTCTTTGTGATGAACAAAACATTTTCGAACCCCATGTCTTCTGCTATCCCCAAACTTGTAAGTGTCTTTCCCGTTCTTACCTCCATAGCGAGATACAAAAAGTCATGGGCCTGAAGTATCTCCTTGCCTTGCTCAATGATTTTCTTTTGATAGTCTCTAAACTCTAATTGATTTTGCATTCTTTCTTCGTAGTACGCTACGGTTTTATTGATGCGGTCTAACACATCGGGTTCTACTCTGTGCTTCGGCACATGTTTAGTCTCCACACTTCTTCCCCGCCCCACCTTTACCTCTTTGGTTTTGGTGAGAACGCCTTGAAGCATTTTGAAATGATGATAGTTCTGAGCATCGGAGTATGAATTTCGAATCCATATTCCCTGAGAGTTTAAACTCTCACTCATACGTTCATCTTTGTTTGCATCTCACCTTCGTGCTTGGTTCGAATGCGAATCCATCTTCCTGCCGCATCTCTACCCTCTTCAGGTTCAACGTGATGCTTGTACAAAGAGTAGGCAACAAGCCATTTGTAGAATCGAGTACGACTAATGGTCATCTTAGCCTTAGGCCCGTAGTCGGGGTACTCAGTAATGAAGTCTAGGTAAATCTCTTGCTTGTAGTTCTTTACCGTAGGCTCTAACCACCTTGATGTCTCAGTACCATTAACAAGACCACACCATTCAATAAAGTCATGGCTTGTAGACGCAGACAACTGACGTATTCCAAGGTTGACAAACGTGCTCTCTACTAATCCTGTGTTCAGGTATCCCTGAAGACAGTACACCATGTAGTTGTCAAACTTGCACCAATCTGTGTCATCCCAATCAGCAAAGAAATGCTTCTTGAATTCCATCAGAGGGGTGTTGAACTTGTTGTAGTACTGATGCAACTCTAACTCCCACTTACGACGAGCAAAGCTGTTACCTGCACCTTTGATGGCATAGTTTGTTGTGATGCCAATCTTCGGTGACTTACTAAAAGGAATCTTGATAGCATCCTTGTTCTTCTTCTCAAGGGTCAAGCCTTCTGTTACAACACTGAAGAGTCTTTCGAAATCAAAGTTCTTCTTTACATCATCGAAGCAAAGTATCTGTGTGTCTGCCGATACCAACTGATAAGGGAAGCTACGCTCGAAAGCAAACGCCTTACCATCTATCACTACCAACTTCTTCATGTGGCTCAGAGCGTTCATGAACAAGCCCTTGCCTGTACCACCTTCAGGGTTATCGCTTATCACCTCATCGTTTAAGATGACAGCGGGACAGTAGCTTAGGTTCTTGTACCCATGCATCATGTACCCGATGGTAGACTCCATCGTAGACACACGACTTGGTTCATTGTTACAAATGTTACCGATGAACGTAGTAAAGTCGCACCCCTCAATATCACAGATGTTGAAGTTCCTGTCAATGACATGGTCTTTCCACACGAACCCTCCAAGGTCTAGGTAGTCAATGATGGTTACACCTTCTTTGCCAATCCTGATAGAGCAGTTTAGATAGTACAGATAGGATGCATTCTTCGTGTCCTCTACAAAGTAGATGTCAATCGTTGAGAGTAGCGTAAGGAATTCTTCTCTAAAGTATCTGACTGAGTCAGCGAAGAAGTTATAGATGCTTGTGTCATCCAACTCCAATAGATAGTCAAGGATGAAATCCTTAATCTCTTTCTCTGAGGTGTGGTCGATGAGGTTGTTTGTCACCTTCACGAACACATAGTTCTTTCCTCCTTCAGGACAATACTTATAGAACCCATTGTCTTCAAGGAATCGTTTGAACTCTATGTGCTCAATCTTAATGACTCCCTTGTCTGACTTAGTCCAAAATATCTGAGTCTCATTCTCAGCCTCAACCCGATTGATTACCGCCTCAATAACATCGCTCTCCAACTGAGACTCTTTGAGTTGCGAGCGGATTTCTTTTTTTGAAGCACCACGTTTTAGTTGAGTACGGATAGAGTTTACTCTGTCCTCATCTTCGTAGTACTTAGTTCCGAAGTTTTCTTCCCTGCTGTAGGCTGATTCAATCGTTCTATCTATCTCATCCGCAGGAAAGTCACTGCTTGCATACTGACGTAAGATGTTTGTTGCAAGGTTCTTGTATATCCCATAGTCATTGAATGCCATAGCCAACACGTAAGCGTGATGGTTGCGCTGACCTTCAGTCATGGGATACTTCTTTGTCCACCACTTTACTAGTATCTCTACAATCTTATTCTCATCAGTGATAGGAATAGTCGGTGGGTCTTTGCTTGTTATCTCAGTGTACTCAGGCTCTTCAATCTTAGTCCACAAAGAAGACTTCTCGTTGATGTATAGCAAAGGGTCGTATGATTCGTAGCATACCCTTGATAGATTCTTGCACGTCTTGTCGAAGTGTGGGTTGTCAAAGTATTTCTCAAGTGAATTAAAATAGTTGACATGATTGGTGGGGTCGTTAGGTATTCTAATCAAAGCCTTTAGCCCTGCGCCCGAAGGGGAAATGAATACCGAGTAAACGTATCTGTCTTTCGACAATCGTTCTTTGTCTGCAACCAAGTCTTTGTGCTTGGCATACCCGTCAAAGTCTAGGCAAAGGAATCCACTATGGGATTGAAGAGAACTATCTGTTCGTTTAGTAAAGGTTCCACTGAAGCATACAGCAGGTAGTTCTTTCTTGAGTTCATTCCGCTTGGCCTTGTCTTTCTCTGTCCTGATTTTCTTGACTAGATTCTTTGACGAGCCTTGACGGATGCGTTCCAATACGAAGTCTACACCTCTATGGAATGGAGTAGATGTCTCAAGTATGTTCTTAAATATGGTTATCTGCGGGGAAGGTGTCGTGTCCATGACAATTCTGTGCTGTTTTAGATAGGTGTAACTGATTGATTATCAAATGGTGTGTCGATAATGTCGATTATTTTCTTTCGTATACAAGAAAGAAAAAAAAGAGATAGAAAATTAAAAGAGAGCAATAGAAATCTCTTGTTGATGGCATTCGACATTTGATAGGGGAAAAAAAGAGGTGAGAGTTTGAACTCCCACCTCCCTTATTTCGTCGGGCAAAGTTAGAACGGCAGGTCTGATTCCGTCTCGGCAACTTTTGCCTTTGGTTTAGCCTTCTCCTTGACAGGAGCAGGAGCGGATGCTTCCTCTTCCTTTGGCTTCGGCTCCCAAGTATCTACTTGGAAGTAATGCTTACCACTCTTGGCTTCTTTCAAATCCATATTCACCCATCCCTTTTTGACATTGTCTTTTAGGAAGGTGATGAACTCATCCACCTTGATTGATACGGCACCGAGTACAAAGTCGGGTGCATTGTCTTTTTGTTTGAAGAAGATACCTTCTCCGAACACCTTGTCGTTTTGTTCTGACATGGTTACTTGTGTTTAATTGTTCGCTCCAAAAAATGTGCCGTCGCATCTATGATTTCTTGCTTCATTTGCGATGACTCGCAGACAGTTGGAACTTCTATCTGCATTACGTCTAGCTTCAGGACTTTCCTGAACCATTTATTTATCTTAGAGAATGTCATCTATGTAATAGTCACGTACATCCTCAGGTGCGTCAGGCGCAAAGAACTTATTGTAAACTTCAACTGCCTTCACTACTTTCTCTTCGCCCCTTGCTACGAAATCATCTGATGGCTTGAACATACCAAGCATGTTACTGCCCTTGTCGATTGCGTAGAAGACCAATGGTTTGTTGAACAGCTTCTGATAGATAAAGCATTGGCTATCATAGTTGTACTTGCGAGCAGACCACTTGAAGTCAGCGATGTTACTCGTAGTCTTCAAGTCAATGATGCATTCATCAGTGATGATGTCTGCCTTCCCTTTCCACTCTACTCCAAACAGAGTAGTGATGGCAGGTTCTTCATAAAGGTTGCCCTCTTGTCTAATCTTCTCATAGAACTCAAACTTACCAAGCATGGTACGTACGTTCTCTTCGATAGCTTCCTTCTCCTTGGTGAGCATCGCAAACGGAACGCCCTGCTCTTCTAAGAAATTCTTATAGAACTTTGTTGTCCGTGTAGATGCGTCAACATGGACGGTGTCCTTTGCTTTCTCAGGCTCAAGGATTAGCTGATGGAAGTATCGACCTTTTGCAAAGTTGATGTTGTCATCTTGAGGTACACCAAACTCTTTGGGGTTTCCAAGTAGCTTGCTGATGTCAGAGTTAGACAGGTAGTTTCTACCTACTCCTGAGTAGTACTCAGCATCGTCTCTTAGTTTTTCAATTACTTCTTTCATACGTGCTTCTCTTCATTGGCCTCGTCATAGACTGCCTTTAGTTTCTTCTCTGTAGCAGTCGCGATATTGAATCGAGTGCTTACCTTCTGAAGCAGGTCATCGAACTCTTCGTGACGCTGTGAAATAATCCAACCCGCTACACCCTTGTAACTCTTGTGCTTAGCAGTAAGAGTCTCTAGTTCTACAGGCTCAGGTGCAGGCTCAGGAATGTCTTCTCCTGTATACACGTCAATGCCTAGACCATGCATCGCAATGCACTTCACCGTACTACGTTGGATAGCTTTGTTTACATCCATTGATGTCACCTTATCTACCGTGATAGATTTGTTACGGAAGTCCATGACAGGAAGCATGTCTACTATCTCATCCTCTCCCACCTTTACGCCCACCTTTACGTAGGCTGTGTTGCCGTCCGTGAAGTAGTTCATGCCCGTGTGTGCATGCTCGTATATGGTTCGACTTGCGTCAGGAAAGTGAGTCTTCAATAGCTTCCAAGCGTTAGCCCATGAGACATAGGAAAGACCACCTCGCTTCTCGATGTAGTCGTATACGTTGATTGCAGATAACGTATCAAAAACTGATTTACTCTTGACTTGTGCCATGATTGATTGATTTAATTTGATTCAACTTCTCTTCTATTTTTAAGTACCTCGTGTGAGCAGTGTCCAATTGCTTCAAGATACTCTCCTTGTATTTTTGTCTCTTCGGTTCTCTAACTTCTTCTCGCTTGATAGCTTCATTCAGCTTGTCAATTTTTGTGCGACAGTTAGACAAAGATAAGACATAAACTCCATACCTCCAACCTCCATAAGCAAAAAGATTATAGTCGGCTGAAGATATTTCTTCGTAGTGGTCACCACCTTTCTGAGTATTGTAGATGACTGCACTTTCGTTAATGCGACACGGCCTTGTAATCTTAATTCCGTATAGCATCTTGGCCTCGTAGTCAGGCGTGCTTACGACAGAAGCGAATCCATCGTTCATCGCCTGCTCAAAGACCTCATCTCGGCTGAAGGGCATCTAGCTTTAATGTTTCGATTAAAGACTTGTAGTCGCTGTCTGTCTCTACAAGGTCTGTGATTTGTTTGATTCCCCAAATGATAGAGGAGTGAGCAATGTCATACCCTTTCTCTTTCAGGTATTGTTGGATGTACCGTATCCGCATGGGACGTTGGTGGCACATGTAGTATAGAATGTAACGAGCATCTACAACATCACGAGACTTGTTCTTCTTGAACAGGTCTTCCTCTGTGATGTTAAACCTGTCGCACACTACACTAGTGTAAGCCTCAAAGATTTCCTGCTTCATGCTTCGTACGTTTTTGAGTGGAACCAAACAGGGACTCAATGAATTGAGAGAACACCTGCTCATGTGGTGAGAGTTTGAACTCTCGTTGTTGATACTCATCATCGACGAACTTGTCATCGTCAGTATCAATCTGATTTTCTAAAAGCTGTTTTGTCTTAGACATAGAATTGAATTTAAGTTAGATAAAGATAAGGCATGTCCAACTATTGTGCAACTTTAGTTGAACTTTTAATGTGCTCAAACAAACGTTCTTCTACCCACTTGATGTTGGGGTGTCTAAAGGTTAAGTCTTCGAACAGGTCTTGATAAAACCACGTATCATCCTTGAGTAGTTGGAGGTAATACATACGTGGGTATAGCATAATCTGCTGAGCATCTTCCTCTAGTTTATAGACAGAGTAGTCGTACTCTTTCTTAAAGGAATTGATTGGGATTAGTTGCCCGAACTGAGAGAAGTCTGAGACGGTGAACGTTCTACGGTCGGCCATCTGCTGTAGCATTTGAATCCGTCTTTGGCTACCGCCTTCTTTCTTTTCCATGCGGGCGGCATTGAGGAAGTACTTCTTCATACTTCCCCTCCTTGCTCCCACTCTTCGCGGCTCAACACGAGCACGTCTCCAACAAGGATTTGGTTAGCCATTTCAGATGCTTCTTCGTTTACCGGCAGGCTTCTAAGAAGTCCTTCTTCGTTAACTAAGATGACCTTATCTGATAGGTATACGGGTTCGATGTATCCATCTACAGCCATTTGCATTCCTTTCAGGCTCAGGTTGTGCCACGCTTCTCGGTGGCCGTTTGATTTAATTTGTATCGCCATGTTTTCTTGGTGTTAGGTCTGCGTACCTAGCGTACACATATCCTTGGTGTAAAATCTTATGAACTCCATCCCACTTTGGGAGGTAGCTATCAACAGTGGGAGGGGTGATGAATGTTTCATCTAGGGTTGCGTTCATCTCGTGGGCTTGCGCTTCAAGTGAACGATGGCACGTCATGTACATATCGTCATTGACAAACGTCGCGATAAGATTGCGTGCGCCATCAGGCATGAGGAAGTATATCTCAATCATCGGGTTGGAAGTGAAAGTCAATGTCATTAACCAACGTGTCTACTGCTTCAGAGATTTCTCTCTTGGCTTGCAGTGCCTCATCACATTGAGCACGCCAACCCATGTTGGGCAGAACAATGCGCGTCATGATGTCGCTCACTATCCAACGTCGGATGGTTGAGAACGGGTGAGGAATCTCAAACGTGGTACGCTCTCGGAGAGAGAGCCTTACCAACGGAACATCATCTCCTTCCTCGCTAATGGAATCGGAACCTTCCATCTTTGAAACAAGTCGCTGATACTTAGCGACCTTCTGTTCGTACTTTAAACCAATGAAGTCGCTGTATCCAAAGCGAACGTTCTTGTTAGCAAAGTTGCCTGCGTAAATCGCAGTGAACTCTTTTACCCTTTCGGGTGTCCATGTAAAATCCATTTGATTAGAATTGTGAGAGTTTGAACTCTCGATTAAAAATTAAACTTAAGAACTTCCTCTTCAGTGAACTCACCTCCGCATCCCGTACAGCTGTACGTTCCGCTTGGGTATTCTTCAGCAACGAGGTCGTTGTAGCACTCCACACAAAAGGGTGAATTGTTTTCCTTCAGTTCGGGCCACGTCTCTTCTTCGAGGTCATCCCAAAGTAAAGACTGATTGCACTCAGGTACAGGCGAAACGATTACTCGTTTCTTTGGGACAACACCAAAGGACTTGTGAAACTTTTCGCTAGGCACGCGCTCGGTATCGTTGAAGTAAATCCAACAGTTAATAACCCTACCGTCCTTCATCTTGATAGGGACTTGGGTTCTGCGATACCATGTCGGATGGCCTTCGAGCAGGTCAAGTTCTTTGAACGTAGCGTCTGTAACCTTGAACACATCCACCTCTACGTTGTGACCAATACCCTTCTTAGACAAGAGGTAAGGCAGGCCGTTGATGATTAGTGGATACTTGTCTTGGGTGACTCCCGCGCCTACAAACTTCTCGCGTCTGAGATAGTTCATGTAGTTGCCATGACCACGCTTCAACGTGCCGTACACAGCAACGACGTTGTCCATAAGAACGTTGGCTTTGGAATACCAAATGCCATCACGCTTGATGTACAGGTCACGATTGTAAATCTGAAAGGACTTGTCTCTCGTGTTGATGCTGACGAAACGTGAGTCATGCTGTTCCAACTCGGCCTTCCATTGACTGCGAGGTATAGAGCCTAGCTTCTCAGCCAACACCTTGCTGTCGCACTTCTCCTTTGTACCGATACCCTTGATGGTTCCGTTCTGCATGAGCAACTCATGGCTCTGCTCACCACATACGAATGGGTGAGTGTTAGCCCTGCCTACCGCACCCACAGTGGCATACCTGAAGTGGGCGATGAACGGACGTTCGGTTAGTAGTTGCTCGTAATCTTCTGACTCATGGTATGTTGTCTCGAACGTGTCGAGGAATGTAATACCCAACCCGTGAGGGTTGATGCGAGCGGAGTTTTCCAACACCTCACGAGAGATGGTGTTGGCCTTTTGTTTAATGATAATCACACACATGATGATTGGATTTGATTGTGAGAGTTTGAACTCTCGGATTAATTATAGTACAAATATAGTACATCTTTTGTCTCTATCCAAATGATGAGAGATATATTTTTTTACCCTTCCAAATCTTTTTTTGCTTGCTCGATTACATCTTCGAGGTAGGACTTGTCGTCCACGATGCTCTCGCAGTAGCGGAGCAGGTTGGCGAGACCCTGAACTTCGTATCTGTTCAGGTCTTTGGTTTCTCCGTTGGCGATTGCTTCGACACAATCATCAAGGTCGCGGGCCGTGTTTTCGAAACGGCAGTATGACATATT
>Ga0070747_1000024_pt1 | contig 60174 bp, 107 predicted proteins | sample VirMetDEL_Mar_31_FD_77321 | JGI IMG/M metagenome (GOLD analysis project Ga0070747, IMG submission 77321) | Aqueous microbial communities from the Delaware River and Bay under freshwater to marine salinity gradient to study organic matter... | ecosystem: Environmental > Aquatic > Marine >... | reverse complement strand
CTGAATACTACACCGAGTGTATATGCTACTAATCAAGGTGGTGGTGCGGGTGATGCTCGTATCAATGTTCGTGGTTTCAACCAACGAAATGTGGCTGTTATGATTAACGGAGTTCCTCAGAATGATATGGAGAACGGATGGGTCTATTGGTCTAATTGGGATGGGGTAGGTGATGCTACTTCCTCAATTCAGATGCAAAGAGGTCTATCAGCCGTCAATCTAGCAACACCATCAATTGGTGGAACAATGAATATCATTACCGATCCCTCATCTCACGAAAAAGGTGGGAAGTTCAAACAGGAAATCGGTGAGGGTGGGTTTTTAAAAACCACCTTGAATTATAACTCAGGTCTAATAAATGATAAGTTAGCAATAAGTGGAACGATAGTTCGTAAAACTGGCGATGGTTTTATTGATGGAACTTGGACAGACGCTTGGGCTTATTATTTGGGTACATCTTACGCTGTATCGGATAAGCAGAGATTTGAGTTATATGCTATCGGTGCCCCACAAAGGCATGGACAGAACCTGTACAAACAGAATATAGCAACTTACTCTCAAGACTTAGCTGGAAGTATCGATGGATACAATGATTCAGCTTATGTTGCGGGTGAGAAGTTTGAAACTGAAGCTGGTAGGTTTTATAACCAAAACGTAGCACCAATAAGTTCCGATTACAAAGGAAAACAATATTGGTATATGTATGGAGATAAAACATCAGATAGGTTTAGTCCCGACTTCCTAAATGAAAGAGAAAATTTCTTTCATAAGCCACTTGTAAACCTAAACCATTTCTATGATATCAATGACGACATGAGACTAAGTTCTGTTGCTTATTGGTCGGGTGGTTCTGGTGGTGGTACTGGTACATATGGAAGTGTTAGTAGAAAACCTGCAGTTGAGGGAGAAAGCTGGTATGCATCTTCACCTTGGACTTGGGATTGGGATGCTGAGATTGCACAGAACTCTGCTAATGTAGATTCTGCTTTCTCTGATACCGAAAATCGTTCTACTGGTATTCTTCGTAATTCAATCAACCGTCAAAGTACACTTGGATTAATTTCTAAGTTGAACTATGATGTATCAGATGAACTTGAAGTTCAAGTTGGTATTGATTGGAGAACTGCTGGAATAGAACATGCTAGGGAAGTTCGTGACTTACTTGGTGGAGACTACTATGTAGACTTTGCTGATGACAATGCTGCTGATGGTAAGAAAGTTGGGTTAGGTGATATTATCGCTTACCACAACGAAACCACAGTAGATTGGTTTGGTGCTTTCTTACAAGGTAAGTATGATACTGAAAAAATTAACTTGTATGGTATGGGTGGAATATCCACTATTGGTTATACCTATCAAGACCACTTCTCAGTTGATAAAAAAGTTGTTGAGGCTGATGCTATTACTACTTTCCAAGTGAAAGGTGGTGGTAGATATAATCTTGACGATAGACTTTCAGCATTTGCTAATATTGGGTATCTTCAAAAACCACCAATTCTTGACAATGTAATTTCTTACGATGGAACTGTATCTTCAGAACCAGGTAATGAGAAATTCACATCTTTTGAAATAGGTGGAGAATATAATAGTGATTTAGTTTCTATCAAAGGTAGTTACTATAACACTAAGTGGAATGATAGAAACCTAACTAAGTCGGTAACGACTGGTCAAGGTGATTCAGGAGACTCTGATATTATTTATCTTACTGGTGTAAATCAAAGTCACTCTGGTGTCGAAGTTGAGTCTAAAGTTGCTCTACACGAAATGGTTGATGTAGATTTCGTTGTAAGTTTTGGTGACTGGTACTTTGATGGCGATGCTAAAGGTGATTACACAGAGATGGAATACAATGATGACAATCAAGTCATTGGTCAGACATCTACTGAGTATCAATATGCTCTAAGCAATCTAAAGGTTGGTGATATGCCACAGACATCTTATGTTGGTGGTCTTACACTAAAGCCAATTGAAGGTTTACGTGTACAGGGTCTTTACAAATGGTATGATAATCATTATGCTGATTGGAGTCCTGATTCTCGTGAGGTTGACGGTGAGGATGTAGATAGAGCACAAGTATGGAAAACTCCATCGTATGGTAAGTTAGACATGCATTTATCTTACAAACTGCCAGAAATTGCTGGGTTGAATATGACTATTAGTGGTCATGTATTCAATGTTCTTGATGATGTATATGTTCAAGATGCAGTTGATAACAGTCAGTACAATGGGTATGGTGATAAAATGCACTTAGCTCATAATGCTGAAGTATTTCTTGGTTCTCCAAGACACTTCAACTTAGGACTATCTGTTAATTTCTAAATGATAAAATTGGGGGGAATTTCATTTATTTCCCCCATTTATCTAAAAAAGACTTGACTTTTAGCATAATTCTTTGTAGCTTTAAGTATTGAAAATGGGGATTTTATATCCTATAACAATCGGAGTTAGTTATATACCAAAATTTATATTACGACAATAAAAAAAGAAAGGTTCATATTTGGGACGATGAGCTTGGTTATTATACAATCCCACATAAACCATATGCTTATGTAAAAGATAGAAATGGACAGCACATTTCTTTGTATGGTGACAAACTAAAGAAGGTAACTCAATTCAATCCAGCCACACCAAATTTATTTGAGTCTGATGTGCCAGTAGAAACTCGTGTGTTAGTTGATAAGTATGCTAAGTCGGAAGAACTCTCTAAAAATCATCGATTGTTGAATATCGATATTGAGGTTGAAGTTACAGATGGCTTTCCAGACTACCGAAAAGCAACGAATAAGATAACCTCTATCGCTATATATCTATCATCTACCGATTCATACTACGCTTTTGTATTAGATGAAAAAGACAAACTCAGACTAAAATCAAAAGACAATATTATAATTGAAAGTTTCGACAATGAGTTAGATTTATTCAAAAGATTTCTTGAGGTTTATTTAGAAGATGAGCCTACTATAATTACTGGTTGGAATATAGACACATTTGATATGCCGTATTTATATAATCGAATAATGGTTGTTGCTGGTAAAAATATTGCTGACTTATTATCTCCTATAAAAATTGTAAATTGGAACAAGCATAGAAAAAGATATATGTTTGCTGGTGTTAGTTGTTTAGACTACTACTCTTTATACAGACTCTTTACATATACACAGTTATCATCTTACAGATTAGATGCTGTTGCTGAATTTGAATTGAGTGAAAACAAAATAGAATATACTGGAACACTCAATGACTTATATGAAAATAATATAGATAAGTTCGTAGAGTATAACATTCATGATGTTAGACTTGTAAAGAGACTAAATGATAAATTAGATTTTATTGAGATGGCGCGAGGTGTGTGTCATGTAGGTCATGTTCCTTATGAAGATGTATATTTTTCATCAAGATATTTAGAGGGTGCTATCTTAGTGTATCTAAAGAACTTAGGAGTTGTTGCTCCAAATAAACCACCACGACCAAAGACATTAGATGATGGGGAAAAGTTTGCTGGTGCTTATGTACAGCCACCACAAAGAGGAAAGCATGATTGGGTATTTGATTTGGATATTACATCTATGTATCCATCAGTTATTATGTCTTTGAATATATCACCTGAAACTAAGATGGGGAAATTGACTGGTTGGAATGCTAAAGAATTTATGAAGGGTGTAAAGAAAACTTATACTCTAATGTCTGGCGAAAAAGAGATGGGTAAACTTACAGAAACAGAACTAAAAGATTTCTTTGACAACAATAAAGTTTCTGTATCTTCTAATGGTGTTCTATATCGTAGTGATAAGAAAGGATTGATTCCAGCTCTATTAGAGAAGTGGTTTGATACTCGTGTGGAGTATAGAAAGTTGATGAAGAAGTTTGGTGACGCTGGAGATGAACAGAAATACACATACTTCAAAAGTCGCCAGTTGATTCAGAAGGTGGTTCTAAATTCACTTTATGGTGTATTGGGTTTACCTGTATTTCGTTTCTATGACTTAGATAATGCGGAAGCTACAACACTTACTGGTCAAGAACTAATAAAATTTACTAAAGAGATTGGTAATCACTTTTACAATAATGAGCTTGGTACTAATGATGACTATTGTATTTACATCGATACTGATTCTGTATTCTATTCAGCACTACCATTGGTAAAGAAAAGGTTTCCTAATATAGATTACGACAGTGAGACTATGATGAGTAAGAGGATATTGGATGTAGCTGATGAGATGCAGACATACCTAAACAAATCCTATGATTATTTTGGTAAGAAGTTTTTGAACTTAGATAAACATAGGTTTGAGATAAAGCAGGAGTTGATAGCTAAATCAGGTTTGTTCATTGTGAAGAAAAGATATGGTATGAAGATTATCAATGACAATGGGGTAAAGGTAAACAAACTGCATGTAAAAGGTTTGGACTTAGTTCGTAGTAACTTTCCAAAAGCTATGGGTGAATTACTGAAGAGTGTGTTAGAGGACATTTTAGCAACTGTGCCAAAGGATAAGATAGATGAAAGAATTATAAACTTCAAAGAATCTATGAAACTATTAGACTTTGATAGGATAGCAATGCCTACTGGGGTAAAGAACCTAAAGAAATACAGTGCTGGTAAGAATGGTCACTTTACAAATTTCGCAAAAGGTTCTCCGGCACATGTAAAGGCTGCTATAAATTACAATGATTTGTTGGGACACTTTGGTTTGGGTAAACAATATGAAAAGATAAATGAAGCTCAAAAGATAAGATGGGTGTACCTAAAACAAAATACATTAGCTATGGAATCTTGTGGGTATAAAGGTTACGAAGACCCACCACAAATAATAGAGTTTATAAAGACATACATAGACCATAAAAAAATGTATGCTCAGATGCTGGAAAAGAAAATAATGATGTTTTATGAAACATTGAAATGGGATGTCCCAGTAAATAAAAAGACATCTTTAGAAAGATTTTTTTGATTTTGACAAATAACTTTGATATATATATATATGTATATATCTAATAACTAATAAGGAGTAATAAATGAATAAAGTCTCAATTACACGCTTCATCGAAAAATACTACCTAAATGGAAACTGCTCATCTGTTGTACTAAAGAGTGATGGTAATAAACTATCTACTCGTTTTATAACTGGTGATAAGAATCTACTTGGTGAATTATCTTTGGATAATTTTTCGTTTGATGCTGTTGAAATGGGTGTTTATAATACAGAACAATTGGTAAAACTACTATCAGTTCTGAATGAGAAAATCAGTATTGATTTGACGAGGGCTGGTGATAAAGCTGTATCACTAAAGGTTTCTGATAACAATTCAAATGTCAACTATATGTTGTCAGATTTATCTGTTATAAATCAAGCACCTAATATGAAAAGTGTGCCAGAATTTGAAGTAAAGATAAAAGTCGATAAGTCTTTTATGAGTAAGTTTATTTCAGGTGTATCAGCATTGCCAGATGCGGGTAACTTTACTGTTATCACTAATGATAAAGAATGTAAAGTGGTTATTGGGTATGCTGAAATAAGCACTAATAGGGTTACTATCCCTGTAGAAACAGAAGAACTATCTAAGATAGATAATGTTGCTTTCAGTTCCAATCTATTGAAAGATGTTCTAACTGCTAATAAAGAGTGTGAAAGTGCGACACTTGAGATTTCGTCAAAAGGTCTTGCTAGAATACAATTCAAAGTTGATGATTACGATGCTTTGTATTATTTAGTTGCTGAAACCAATGACTAAATGGAATCTTATGTAGATAAATCAAAAGTATCTCTTAGACCTATAGATAAAAGAATAGCTAGAGATATGATTGAAAAGAATCATTATAGTGGTAGACTGTCTTCTTGTAGATATCCTTTGGGAGTATTCTATGAAGAAGACAGTCAACATCAATTTTTTGATAAAAACGAAAAGTTGATTGGCGTGGCTTGTTATGGTTTTCCAGTTGGAAGGAGAGTTGTCGGTTCTATATTTTCAGAAGAGGTTATACAAAATAAAAATATTTTGGAACTTACTAGATTATTCATACACGATGGGTATGGAAAGAATATCGAATCACTGGCAATATCTTTATCTTTCAAATGGATGAAAGAGTTCGCACAGAATATAAAGGTTCTAATCTCATACGCAGATCCGGAACAGAGTCATGATGGTGCTATCTATCAAGCTACTAATTGGATATACCAAGGATGTGGTGATTTTCAGTTAGCACCTACATACTCATTGAGAGTAAATGAAGATGATGATTGGATGCATAGTCGAAGTGTGTATTCTAAATATGGTTCAGCTGCGCCAGAAAATCTAAAGAAAGCAATTGGAAGAGATTTTTGGTTGAAGAAAGAAGCTAGTAAACATAGATACATTTATTTTCTTGGTAATAAAAGAGAAAATAGACACTTCAAAAGAATGATGAAACATCCTATAATGAATTATCCTAAGAATTATGTACATGATGTTACAATAACTAAAATAACAGTGGAAAATAACAAATGGAAAGATTAGAACATAGTTTATGGGTTGAGAGATATCGCCCGACAAAATTAGAAAACTATATTGGTAACGAACATCTAAAGAGTAAGGTAGATGTTTATTTGAAAAGTGGTGATATGCCACATCTACTATTGTTTGGTAGAGCTGGTACTGGTAAAACCACATTAGCAAAGATGTTGGTAAATAGTATAGATTGTGATTATCTATATATCAATGCTTCTGATGAGAATAGTGTAGACACAGTTCGTAATAAAGTTCGTAACTTTGCTTCTACTATTGGATTCAAAGACTCAAAGATTATAATCTTAGATGAGTGTGATTACATCACACCTAACGCACAAGCCGCTCTTCGTAACCTTATGGAGACTTTCTCTAAACATTGTAGGTTCATTCTAACTTGTAACTTTGTAGAAAGAATTATAGACCCAATACAAAGTCGTTGTCAATCATTTCAAATTGTACCACCATCAAAGAAAGAGGTTGCTGTTCATCTCAATAATATATTGAAAGAAGAAGAAGTTGCTTGTAAGATGGATGATGTTGTCAATTTGGTAAACGCAGGTTATCCTGATATTCGTAGAGTTATAAACTCTGCTCAGAGACAAGTGGTAGATGGTTTGTTAGTTATCGATGAACAGGCATTGATGGAGAATGATTATAAACTAACATTGATTGAAATATTGAAAAATGATAATAAGAAGGATGCTTTCAAAAAGATAAGAAAGTTATTAGCAGATAGTAAGGTTACAGATTTCTCTGATGGATTTAGATTACTTTACGATACCTTAGATGATTGGGCTAGTGGACATACTGCTGAAGTTATTCTAATATTAGCTGAAGGGCAAAGAGACGACATAGTTGTAGTAGATAAAGAAATAAACTTTATGGCTACAATGGTAAAATTACTAACAATAATAAAGTGAGGAAGATATGAGTATGAAACCAATGAAACCTATGGGCGGCAATAAAGGACAGGTTACTGTAGACTTAGCACAAGCAGAAAATATTCAATGTGAAAAGTGTGGTAACTATTCTTTTATACAGAGTTTTTTTCTAAAGAAGATATCAGCACTAATGTCACCTACTGGACAAGAGGCTATTGTGCCTGTACAAGTATATAGCTGTGGCAATTGCGGGGAGGTTTATAGAGATGGCAAAAGCTCTGAAGGCTAAATCTTTATTCGACCACATCAAACAAATTACTGATGTACAAAATCCTAATTATTGGGATGATATATCAGACGAAGACAAAAAGTCTTGGTCTAATTATATGGTAAATAGATTTCTATCTATGAAAATGGATTGGATAGATATCGTAAATGAGGTTCAGAAATATAATTTAGAGCCTGAAGTAGTGTATAAGTTATACACAAATATTTTTCCTAAAGGTAGACAATGGCTAAAATACATCAAAGGAGACAAAAAGATGAAATATCCAAAATGGGTTTATGAAATACTAGCTAAAGATATGCAGGTTAGTATAAGAGAAGCAGTAGATGCTTGTGATGTGTTAGATATGACTGCTGGTGGACAAGCAGAAATAGCTGATATATTATTTAAGTATGGTATAGAAGAAAAAGAAGTAAGGAAGCTAGGTATTATATAGTGTCTGTAAAGGATTTTACTGTAGAAGAAATACCTAGAAAATCCTTAGTTCAGTTTATAGAGAAGTACCATTATTCACAGAATGTGAATGGTGTGCAATCTTTGTATCACTTTGGGTTATATGGTGAGGGAAACTTTGGACTACCAAAGATGATTGGCGCTATGATGTACGCACATCCATCGATGCCAGCAACCGCTGAAAAGTATAATCCAATCAATCCAACAAAATGTTTAGAACTAAGAAGACTGTGTTGTATAGATGATACGCCAACAAATACAGAGAGTTACTTTATAGGTAAGACTCTTAGGTGGCTAAAACAAAATACAGATATGGAAGTCGTAGTTTCTTTTGCTGACCAACACCACGGACACTCAGGTATAATATACAAAGCTAGTAACTTTGAATACTTAGGAGAAACTGCTGGTGCTAGAATACTGATGGTAGATGGCAAGGAAATGCACAGTCGGTCTATGAATCAAATACACAGACCATACAGCAGAGAAATCAAGCGACGCTATGATAGTGGAGACAAGAATATTTTTTGGAAGAAGAGAAAACCAAAACATATTTATACATACTATCTCAATAAAAGAATCAAAAGAAAAATAAAAAAGCTTGACTTTTAGCATAAAAGTTCGTAGCTTTATAATGTAAAATGGAGTGATATATGAAAAATATAAAAGAATCTAAGAGCGTAGAGTATTCAGAGCCTGAACATCCTATAGTCGAACAGATGGAGAAAGAATGGCCTGAGATGACTGCTGAGTTTCGTAGATTACAAAAAGAACAATATGAATTGTTTCTAAAAAAGCAACATGACTATGGTCCTGGTAATATATCTGTGGGGACACAATTACAAACCGAAGAAGAAATTCACTTATCACTTACTGGTCTGTGGTTTCGTATGAATGATAAGATACAAAGACTAAAAACTTTATTGATGAGTGGTAGAGATAATGCTGTACAAGGTGAACCGATGGAAGATGCTTATTTAGATATTTCTAACTATGGTATTATGGCTACAATCGTAAAGAATGGTAAGTGGGGTAAGTAATGTATAAATACGAATGTAAAGTTGGTGTCTATGAATCAGATACTTTGTCTGGTTTGCTATGGGAAATGTTTACACATAGACTATGGCATTTACGAAAACACGGAAAGTGGATGGACTAATGAAAAGAATAAGTTATAGTCAATATTCAATGTGGGCTCAATGTCCACACAGATGGAAAACAGCATATGTCGATGGACATAGAGAGTTTACAGAGTCGATACATACTCTCTTTGGAACTTCAATGCATGAAGTGATACAAACATATTTGCATGTAATGTATACAGAGACTGCTAAAAAAGCTGACACTTTGGACTTAGAGGATTTACTCAGAGTTAGAATGAGAAAGAATTTTGAGTCTGCTCTCAAGCAAAATGGTGGTGAGATGTTCTGTACAGAAAAGGATATGGTTGAATTTTATGTGCATGGTACAGAAATATTAGACTTTCTAAAGAAAAGAAGAGGTCAATATTTTAGTAAGAAGGGTTATGAGTTACTTGGTATTGAAGTCAAGTTAGATTATGACTTACCAAATAATATAAAATTTATTGGTTATCTTGACTTGGTTATCAAAGACACTGTTAGAAATGTAATAAAGATTTATGATATAAAGACATCTACTATGGGTTGGAATAAATGGCAAAAGGCAGATAGGAATAAGACAGACCAACTGCTATTGTATAAACAATTTTATGCTAAACAATACAACCATCCAATCGATAAGATTGAAGTGGAGTATTTTATTGTAAAAAGAAAACTATATGAGAACTTAGATTTCCCTCAGAAAAGAGTACAGAAGTTTGTACCAGCAAATGGCAAACCATCTATAAATAAAGTTGTACAGCGACTGGATTCTTTTCTAAAAGAATGCTTTACTCCTGAAGGAGAATACAATGTTGAACATACTTATAATAAAGAGGCATCTAAGAAAAATTGTAGATGGTGTGATTTCAATCAAACAGAATTTTGTGACGCAGGAGTAAAATAATGAATAAAGTATCTTTACGAATGAAGTTATCGGAATTTATCAATACTGATTACGAACCAATTATAATGGACTATATAGATTTATGTCACACAAAAAAACCATTCTTTCTAAACTTTTGGTGTAAAGAAGGTGAGATAGATGTGGATACCATAAATAGATTTGCTGATGAACATAAGTCTAAGTTACATATCAGAACAGTTATAAAATCAACAGCAACTTTAGAACCTAATGATTTTATATGGTATGATATAATAAGACCAGAAGATGATTTACAGATGGGTAACTGTAGAAGGTTTGTACATAATTACAAATCAGTTGAAGATTTGATAGGTTGTCTAAAATCATTTTCAGATTGCGCTGTTTTTTGTGCTGGTGAAAAACCTAAGAAACAGAAAAGGAATGATGGACAATGAGAGTTGCTATAGTCGGCAGTAGAAAATATACTAACAGAAGAAAGATTCAAGAGTTCGTTTTCAAACTAAAACAAAAGTGGGGAGATGACTTAGAGGTTGTAAGTGGTGGACAGATAGATGGTGCTGATGGCTATGCTAAAAAGTTTTCATTGGAGTTCGGAGTAAAATATTCGGAGTTTCCACCAAAACATTATCAGTATAATCAGCATTGTGTTTTAGAAAGTTATAACTATGGTAGAAAGTATGCTACTTGGCATTACCACCATAGAAACAAACAGATAGCTGAATACTGTGATGTAATGGTTGCTTTCTTACCAAAAGATATAGTTTCAAAGGGTACTGAAAGTGCTTTGCATGAAGCTACAAAAAGAGAAAAAAAAGTTGTAATAATAAGTTAGTTCTTATATACTTATATACATATATACGGAGTAAACATATGAACAATGTTAAATTGACTACCGTAAAGTTATTGGATGATTTGTACAAAAAATTCAAAATATCAAATTTGGAAGATAACTTTACATTACAAAAGCTTGTCAATAGGTCTATGGACTTATATGTCAAGGATGATTCATTCAGAAAAACAATTGTCGAATGGGACAATTTAGTACAAAGTGGGAGTAGGCTGTGAGAAAAGAAATATTGAAAGCAAGTAGACTACACTTTCAAGCTCACATTGAAAAACATAAAGTCAATGTGAATAACTTATTGAGAAATGTTGTAGGTGTTGCTGAACATCCAGATATTATGGACACAATAGAGAAAGAGCTGGCAATTATAGCTGAATATGATGATAAATTAGAAGTATTAGATAAATACTTTTTTAATAAAAATGATAAAGAGGTTCTGAATGGCTAAACAGAAGATACTTCTTCTTTCAGACGATTTGAGAATGCACAGTGGTATTGCTACTCAATCCAAAACCATAGTGATGAATACCTTACATAAGTATGATTGGGCTCAAATAGCTGGGGCAATAAAACATCCTGATGAAGGTAAAATTATGGATATGGGAGAGTCGTTGGAAAAAGATAAGGGAATGACAGATGTTTATCTAAGGTTATATCCTGTTAGTGGATACGGAAGTCCTGAAACACTAAGAGAAGTTATGGCATTAGAAAAGCCAGATGCTATATTACATTATACTGACCCTAGATTTTGGACTTGGTTGTATCAAATGGAACACGAACTCAGAAGAGAGATTCCAATATTCTATTATAACATATGGGATGATTTACCATATCCAAGATGGAATGAACCATTCTATGAGTCTTGTGATTTGATTATGAACATATCTAAACAAACACATAATATTGTTCAGAATGTTTGTCAAAATAAAGAAAGAACAGATTGGGATTCGACCTATGTACCACACGGAATAGAAACGGAAACATTTCATCCAATAGATAAGAAAGATAAAAAGCTAGTAGAATTTTCTAAGAAAGTTTTTGGGAACAAAAAATATGACTATGTTGTATTTTGGAATAACAGAAACATAAAAAGAAAACTGCCAGCAGATGTTATATTATCATACAAATACTTCTGTGATACCTTACCAAAAGAAAAGGCTGATAGGTGTGTACTGATAATGCATACATCACCTAAAGACCCTAACGGAACAGACTTGCCAGCAGTAGTTGAAGAGTTATGTCCTGAGTATGATGTAATATTTTCACATCAAGGATTGAGTGATATGGAATTGTGTTATCTATACAACTTGTCGGATGTTTCTATAAATATGGCTTCAAATGAAGGCTTTGGATTAGGTACTTGTGAGTCACTACATTGTGGAACACCAATATCAGTAAATGTTACAGGTGGATTACAAGACCAATGTGGATTTAAATTGAAAGACAAACACATTACTTATCAAGATTATAAGGACATTGAAAGTTTGCATGACTATAGAAAATGGAAAGACAATGATGATTTGACTTGGGGTGAATGGTGTAAACCAGTATGGCCTGCTAATCGTTCAATACAAGGTTCTTTACCAACACCATACATTTGGGATGACAGACCAAATGCGGAAGACTTTGCTGATGTTCTAAAAGAGTGGTATGATATGGGTAGAGAAGAAAGAGAACGATGTGGTATGGTAGGACATGATTGGGTAAATGGTGATGAATCGATGATGTCTTCAAAGTGGTTAGGTAAAAACTTTATAGACCATATGGAAACAGCATTTGATAAATGGACACCTCGTAAACGATTCACAATGTATAAGACTTAGGAGTACTTATGAAACCAATGTTATTATTTACAGCACCTGTTGCTACTAGAAGTGGTTATGGAGCACATAGTAGAGACTTAGTTAGAAGTCTAATAGCTATGGATTTATTTGATATTAGAATAAATTCTATGAGGTGGGGTAATACACCGATGAATGCTTTGAGTGCTAATAATGAAGAAGACAAAAAAATAATATCTAGAATATTGAAACAACAAAATACAGAAAGACAACCTGAAATACATATTCAAGTTAGTGTACCAAATGAATTTACACCGATAGCTAAATATAATATAGGAATTACTGCTGGTATCGAATGTACTACACCAAAGCCTGAGTGGGTTGAGGGATTGAACAGAATGGATATGAATATCGTTCCATCTAATTTTGTAAAAGAGACATTTACAAAAGTGGTATTTGATAAAATGGATGAACAGAAAAATCAGAAAATAGGTGAAGTAAGATTGACTAAACCTATGGAAGTTTTGTTTGAGGGTGCTGATACAAATGTTTATGGTAAGACTAAAGAATTTTCTACAGACTTGATAAAGGAAATGGAATTAGTAGAAAACAATTGGAACTTTTTATTTGTGGGCCACTGGTTACAAGGTGACTTTGGGCATGATAGAAAAGATTTAGCTAGTATGATACAGACATTTCTAACAACATTCAAAGGTAAGAAAAATGCACCAGGTCTTATATTGAAGGCAAGTCAAGCAACATTTTCTGTTATGGATAGAACTGAAGTACTAAAAAAGATAAGACTAATAAAAGAGAATATCCACAGCGGTGCTAAAGACTTCCCAAACATATATTTGTTGCATGGTGACTTAGAAGATGAGGAGATGAATCAATTATACAATCATCCTAAAGTAAAAGCTCATATAACTTTTACACATGGAGAGGGGTTTGGTCGTCCGTTATTAGAAGCTAGTCTTAGTGGTAAACCGATAATTGCTCCTGCTTGGAGTGGTCATGTAGATTTTTTGAATAAGACTCAATCTGTACTTTTACAAGGAGTTATGACGCCAGTACATAAAAGTTCTTTACCAAAAGATATGTTAGTTGAAGGTACTCAATGGTTTACAGTAAACTATCAGAACGCTGCAAGACATATGTTATATGTTTTCAATAATCTCCAAAAATATAAAGAACCTACTAGAAAATTAGCTATGGCTAATAGTGGTAAATTTTCTTTGAATAATATGACAAAGGTATTTAAAACTATATTAGAAAAATACTTACCTAAATTTGAAGAAGCACCAAAGGCAATAAACTTATCTTTACCTAAACTAAAGAAGGTGGGTGAAGTAAAGAAGCCATCTAAGGTAACGCTACCTAAACTAAAGAGGATGTAATTATGGAAGAAAAAACTACTTGTCCTGTATGTCAGGATTTATCAACCAATTGTTTAGTTGAAAAAACTGAAGTAAAGGGTGAACCATTCGAATCATATTTATGCTTTGTGTGTGGTATGACTACTAATTCTCATTTTGCTATGGACAGCGAACACTTAGAAAAAATGGTTGAGAATAATACTGAGTTGATGAATGACTTGAGGGTAATGGATGAAGAAAGAGGCTTAGTATGGTTTCCATCAGTAATCAATATGGGACAAAAAGGGATAATTTATCCTGAAGGACTAGCCACCGATTGGAATTGGTGTTACGCTCCAGTAATTGATGTGCCGGAAGAAGAAAGAGAACAATATGATGGTCATGATAAAAGATTGGATATTGAAAATCCACTAAAGTTTGGCCAATTCGAATTTATGGAAGCTTGTAAAGCTATGGGGATTGTAAAAGATGGCGACGCGTAAACTAACTAATTGGAGTAAAGTAGCAGCTGGTGATATTATATCGTTTAGATATCCATCAAAGGGCTCCACTAAATTACACTCTATATTAGTTCTTGGAAAGAACATACCTTATAAAAAGAATGATGGTAATAAAACTTCACATCTTGCTGGTATGAAAGTTGAGATGTCAAATTCACCATTGGTTTCACCACAAGCTCTGTTACAAAATCTAAAAAATGCAGGTAATATTATTTTAGTTGAGAAAGTTACACCAATAGAAGCAATTATAAAAATTGATGTTGGTGGTAAACCAAATGAAAAAAGAGTTGACGCAGACTTCAAAAAAATAGAACCATTTATGAAAAGAAACAATTTGTACAGAACATATGATTATGCTATTGCTAAAAAATATACTGTGTACTACGAACCAATAAAACTAAACGCGCAAATCATAAAAAATCTTGAGGCTGGAAAATGACAATTACTTATGGTATTACAGTTCATAATGAATGGGAAGAACTACAAAAGTTATTAGAAGTACTAAATAAAAATATAGATAAAGAAGATGAGATAGTAGTTTGTGTGGATGGTGATGACGAAAAGGTAGAGGCTGTACTGGGTGAATACATATCTGAAAACAAAGCTGTAGTTTACAAAAGAAAGCTTGATGGAGATTTTTCTGCTCAAAAGAATTCAGTTATAGAAAAGGCAAGTGGTGATTACATCTTTCATATAGATGCCGATGAGTATCCACATAATTTTTTACTATTACAATTAAAAAAGATAATACAAATGAATGAAGAAGTTGATTTGATTTGGATTCCGAGAGTAAATACTATTGATGGTATGACACAAGAAGATGTACAGAAATGGGGATGGCAACTTACAGAAAAAGATTGGGTAAACTATCCTGATTACCAAGCTCGTGTGTTTCGTAGAAGTGAAAACATAAGGTGGACTAGACCATTACATGAGTATATTACAGGAGTCAAAACATATGCTCATCTACCACCACAAGAAGTGTTGAGTCTTTATCATCCAAAAACTATAGAGAAACAGACACAGCAAAATATGTTCTATAATGAAAATTTTAGTAAGGAGATGAATGTAAGAAGATGAGAAAGGTTTTTTTAGATTTAGGTGCTCATGCAGCTATATCGGTAAAGAAGTTCAGAGAAGAATATCCTAATAGTAGTGACTATGAAATAATATCATTTGAGTGTAATCCAAGATTCATAGAGGTGTTACAGAATACAGATGGTATAACTTTTCATAACAAAGCTGTTTGGATAGAAGATGGTATACAAAATTTTTATTTAGGACATGCTGCTTCTTCATCTCTGATATATGGAAAGACTCGTGGTAATTTAGATTTCACAAATCCTATACAAGTAGAGTCGGTTGATATTAGTAAATGGATTACAGAAAATTTTAGTAAGGATGATTATATAATAATGAAGATGGACATTGAAGGTGCTGAGTATGAAGTACTTCCAAAGATGATTGAAGATGGTTCGATAGACTATGTAAATATTGTGTATGCTGAGTTTCATGGAAAGAAGGTACATAAAGAAAGAGAAGATACCAAAAAGATACGGACAGCAATAAGAGAAAGAGGTATCCCAGTACATCATTGGGATGCACAATCAAAAAAACGAATAGTGGGTGTATGAAAATATTAGATTGTACATTGAGAGATGGTGGTTATTATACAGACTGGCATTTTGATAATGAGTTAGTAAGAAGACTTGTAAAGTCGTTAGATACAAATGTTGATGTAATAGAGCTTGGTTATAAGTCACCAATAAAGGGTGGGCCTTATAGGAAATGTAATGATGGGTTCATAAAATCAGTTGTAAATTTTGATGTAAGTTCTAAGTTATCTTTTATGATTGATGCTAAAGACTATATAAATAGACATTATCTATTAGAAGACATAATAAAACCATCGGGTATATTTCAAATCTGTAGGGTTGCTGTGAAGAAGTCTGAGATAGCTAATTCATTAGAGTTGATAGAAAGAATACAAGACTTAGGTTATGAAGTAATGTGTAATCTGATGCAGACATCTATATTAGAAGGTGCTGATATAAAATATTTTACTGATTCTATGGATAAAGTTGGGGTTGATGTTAGGTATGTAGCTGATAGTTATGGTGCTCTAAAACCTATGGATGTCGCATCCATATTTGAAAATCACAGCGTACAAGGTATTCATACCCACGACAATCTAAATCTCGCATTTGCTAATTGTGTAACTGCTTTAGATAGTGGTGCTGAATGGTGTGATGGGACTGTTACTGGAATGGGTAGAGGTGTAGGTAATGTTTTTACAGAACAATTATTACAGCTAAAGGATGGAGATATCTCAGCTGATGTTTTAGATTTAGTCGATGAATTTCAAACTATGAAAAACAAATTAGGTTGGGGACATAATCCATTGTATATGTATGCTGGTATGAATACAGTGCATCCATTATATGTACAAGACCTAAATCAATCTAACCTAAAAGGTTCTCAGTTATTTGAAGCAGCTAGTAAACTAAAAAACACATACTCTTATGATTCAAGCAAATTGAAAGAACTGAAAGAACAGAGGTCTGTAGTTGTTATACCTGCTAGATACAAATCAAGTAGATTTCCTGGCAAACCATTAGCTAAGATATACGGAAAAGAAATGATTCTATGGGTATGTGAGATTGCTGAAAAATCTGTTGGTAGTAAGAATGTGTATGTGGCTACTGAAAATGAAGAGATAGCACATTTTGTAAAGAGCAATGGTTATCAGGTTGTTATGACTTCAGACGAATGTTTGACTGGAACCGATAGAGTTGCTGAAGCATCCAAAGAAATTGATGCTGATATATTTATTAACATACAAGGTGATGAACCATTAGTTAGTGCTGACGATGTGAATAAGGTTATAGAAGCTAAAAAAGATAATCCCAAACATATCATAAATTGCATGTCTAAGTTACATATTGACGAAGACCCAAGTGATGTGAAGATACCAAAAGTTGTAACAGACAACAATAATAATTTATTGTATGCTAGTAGAGGTTGTGTACCAATGAATAAGAATGGTTTAGACCCTATCATTGTTGGTTCAGAAGCTTATAAACAAGTATGTATCTATGGATTCAGTAAGGAACAATTGAATAAGTTTCATAGTGATAATAAGACATCATTAGAAAGTGTAGAGGACATAGAGATAGTTAGATTTTTGGAAAAGGGTATGAAAGTAAAGATGTTAGAATTAGATACTGTATCTTATGCTGTAGATTATCCTGAAGATATAAAAAAGATAGAGGAAATTTATCCTAAATGAAAACGATTACAAAAAAACTAAAACAAGAAATGCAGAACTTTGATGAAAGCCATCAAAGGTTAGAAATTCTAAAAGATAAGTATGATGGAGAAACAGCATATATAGTTACTGGTGGGCCGAGTTTGAACAATCACGATGTTGATGAGTTGAAAAGTTTCTTATCTGATAAATTAGTTATAGGTATAAAACAAACATATGATTTATTTTACGAACAGATGGATTTCCAATTACTGAATGCTGTAAATATAAAAACTTATGATTATAAAACAGATGATACGATTGTTGTTTGGACTGTATACCAACAAGACCAACCATATTATATAATTGATAATGATGTTCCTTGTGACTTTATGACACCTATATACAGAAACTTTGGAAGTATTGTAAATACTGTGGCATCACAAGGAGATTGGGAAGAGATTTCTTTTGATAAATCATTTGAAAGACCTTGGGGTCCTGGTCTAATGTATGAGTTAGCAATACCATTGTCTATGTACTTGGGTTGTAAAAAAATAGTTACCATTGGATGGGACATTGGAGTTCTAAGAGAACATGAAAAGGGACAGCAATACATAAATTATGATCACTTTTACCAAAAAGGTAGAGATAAAGATAAGGTAGAGTATGATAATGTAAATGTAGAAAGATTGCCAATAGGTGGTTCAGGTGGAATTACTTATGATGAGGTAAAAATAAATATAGAAGGTGCTTTAGGACTTTACGAATACCTAAAAACTCAAAATATTGATTTCAATATAGTTTCAGATAGGAATCCAGCATCAGAGAAAATACCAAGAAAAACTATGATGGAGTTATATGAAACTAACTAATAAATTTGCTATTGGCTGTTTGATACAATGGTATGAGATAGAAATTATAGGAGAGTATTTACAGAGTCTAAAAAATTCTTTGGATACTATTGAAAATAAAAAGTCTGTAATTATAGATTTGTATTTTTACGCTGGACAAAAATTAGAGAAAATAGATAAAGAACAGGCCTCTTTATATGACATCGTAAAAAGATTTGAAGCGATGGTGGATAGTTTTGGTGACGAATACGCAGTAAATTACACACTAACTACTGATAATATATTCTATACAATATCAGATTATAGAAGAGAATTCAATACAAAATATTGTACCGAAGTCGATGTTCTGATGTGGGGTGAAAGTGATGCTCTTCTACCTGATAGAACATTTGAGATACTTGATAGCTTACATAGTGGGGTAAAAGAAGATACACCTAAGTATGTTACATTCTTTGGTGGATGTAAAATGTGGGACAAAAGTTGGGAACCAATAGAGCATACAAAATTTACAGATAAACCATTTATAGAAAATGATACGGAGAACTGGTGGAGTCTGAAATACACAATGTCAATTGATGAAATGAATAAAATAAATGAAGGTGTTGAAGAATTAGATGTTAGAGTTTTGAAAAAACCAAAATTCAATGGCTGTGGTTTAGTGATGTCATCAGATGTTGTGAAGTCAGGAGTAAATATTCCACAATGTGCTTTCTTTGTTCATGAAGACACTGGTTTTATGATTATGTTACAGAGAATTCTTGGGGGTATACCACAATATGTAGTCAAAAATATATTGTTAGTACATAATAGAAAACATCCTAAAAAAAGACTTTATGTTGAGGGTGAGAAGGGAATCACCCCTGGCGATGTTGGGAAGGGACGACACAGTCATACTTGGTACACTAACGCTAATAAGATGTCAGAACATAACATCTATAATATGTTTACACAAAAAAAGTTGTATACTTGGGAGGATGTATTTGATGCAGTATAATATGATGGTAGTTTTCAATTCTTCTTATTTTCCATTCGGAAGACTTTGGATAAACTCGCTGTATGAAAAAAATGATATGTCTAAAGTAGATAATGTTTTTATTGTGGACACTGGACTAACAGAAGAACAGAGAAAATATTTTCTCAGTAAAGGTGATGAGGTGTTCATCTATGATACAAAACTAAAAACTGATTATAATAATGGTGGAGCTTGGGGTAAAGGATGGCAAGAAAATGTTGGTTCTAAAACAATAGTCTTCAAACACTTATTAGAAATAACAAAAATGCCACTAGTGATGGTTGATGGTGATTGTATTTTCGTAAAAGATATATCTTCTCTGATAGATAGCAACTATGATATACAGCTATGTAAGAGGGATGCTGGAACACCATATTTAGGCTCTTTTGTAATTGGACAACCAACAAAGGTAACATCAAAGTTTATGCAAGAGTGGATTGAAAGAATAGATACTAAACCTACAAATGTACCTCGTGAAAGCCCATCACTAAGTGAGGTTGCTGAAGAGAATATACATTTGTTGAAGATTGGCGATATAGATAGAATATTAGTCAGTACTCATTGGGAGAGTGAGTTTTCAGATGACACGCATATAATTCATTTGAAAACTGATATTGCTGATAGAAGGATTGAGACTAGAATAAGGAAGTCTTTAGATTCTCCTGATTTCAAAGATTTAATATTGGAGTATTATGATGTATAGTGTAATTAGTGCTAATAGAGGAGTAGGTAAAGTCAATAAAAATTGGAGAGTGTTCGAAAAGGAAATGTTGGAAAAACATTTCGGTAAGGTATTAGATGTTGATGGTGAAGATGGACACTCAGTAATTGAACAATACGAAAAATATAAAGATGATATTCGTTACATAAGATGGTATCCTGATCCTGATGAAATGAATAGAGAAGAGTATGAAGGTATGTTGAAACAGCGCCAACAGATTGGTGATATACCTTTTATAACAAACTCACCAATTGGATTTCTATCTGTACAGAATAAAGAGGTGGCATTTGCTAGATGGAAGGATGTGGGAGTAAATTGTCCTGATTTCTTTACTTATGAAGATAAAAATGATTTCTATAAACAGCGTGAGAATCACCCAATTGCTTTTCCTTTCTTAGTTAGACTAAATAACAGCGTAGGTGGTTACAATACTTATAAGGTTGATGATGAGTCTATGTTAGATGAGTGTCTAACTAAGTTAGATAATGAAAAACCATATTCAGAGACTGGTCAAACGCGCCGAATACAAACTAAAAAGTTATGTGTAGAATTAGTAAACTCAGTTGATGAGAGCAGAGGAGTAAACACATCTTTTAGATTGCATGTTGCTGGTGATAGAATTGTATCAGGTTATGCGAGAGTTGTAGATAAGAGTGATTGGTGCGCTATAACTGCTGGTAAGTTTAGTGATAAACATATAAACGATTTTATAATCTACAATAAATTATGCGAGACAATTATGACAGAACATGAAGAATACATTTGTTCAGCAGTTCATTGTCTTGGATTGAATCATCAAGGAGTAGATGTTATTATAAATCAAGAAGATAACTCACTTTCATTTTTAGAGGTACAGCCAACATACGCTGCTGGTTATTCAGATGAAAGTGGTATAGGGCATTGGTACAGTCCACCTTTCTATAATCCTAAAGAACCTAATCTTGTAAAGTTTTTGACAGAAAATATGAGTGAACTAAAACAACATATACCAAGATATTGTTATAATTGGTTGGATAAAAGAAACCATTTTGACTTGGTATATAAATCAATAAAGGAGTTTATAGATGTTCGGTCCTAATACAGACATAACGACAAATATAGTAACGGATTTTTCACATAGAGATACCCATTTCATAAATTTATATAAAGAATTATCAAATCTGATGCTTGATAAGGCTGGATTGCATAGACATAAATATGATGTTTTATTTATGGGTGGTAGTGGTACATTGGCAATAGAGTCTGTATTTTGGTCTGTATTACATCCAATCGATGTGATTGGTAATGAAGGGTTATGGCATGATAAGTGGTTAGAGTTTGACAGACGACAGCCTAAGAGTAAAACAAATGGTACTCATAAACTATATTGTCAATTGGAAACCTCAAACGGAAAGACATTTGATGATGCTGATTGTATTGTTGATGGTATAAGTTCATTTCCTTATTATGATATACCAAAGAATACTAAGATATTTGTAACCACTTCGAATAAACAACTTGGTTCCCTTGCTGGATTGAGTATAATATTTATCAGAAAAGACTTTTGGAATGAGATGCAAAGTGATGCTATATTTTCTTATATGAATCTTGCTAGATATAAAAACTATGGATTCATAGGACAAACGCCATCTACTGCTCCAGTAACTATCTTTCAACACCTACAAGAACAGATGGTAAAGTTTGATGTCGAAAAACTAAGAAATAAAATAGATAGAAATTCAGAGTTATTGATTGACATATTTGGTGGTGAACCATCGCCTGTGTTTGTTGTACCTAAAACAGATATACCAATAGAGATAGCAATTAAATATAATTTGTATGGCATGAACACAGACTCAAAAAATTATTCTATTTTCACATATACTTCTGATACTTATAAGTACGAAAGGTTTCATAAGGAATTCAAATGAAAAAGTTATTTTGCGATATAGACAATACTCTAAATAATCACTGGGAAAGAATAAGAAGAAACACAACAGATGGTTGGTGTGATTTTGATAAAGCATTCACATACGAAGAACATCAAAAAGATGTCGTTTTACCAGGCTCACTTGAAGCAGTAAAGGAGTTAGATAAGCATTATGAAATTCATATGCTGACTGCTAGATGGTATGACAATGCTTATGAGTGGACAAAGGAGTGGTTAGATAGATTTGGATTTCCGTATAAATCAATTATTACTTGTGATAATACTATGGATAAGGTTGGTATAATAAAAGATGAGGATTGTTTTTTAGTTGATGATTTGAGTAAAAAGCATCAGGTAGAACCACCATATAAAGTTTTGTACTGGGATGTGATTCAAAAGCTAAATGAGAATAACATCGATTATGAAATATTCAAAGATAATTGGAGTGAAATACTAAAGAGGAGAATCCCTAAAAATGGATAATGTATTTTTTTCTTGGACAGGTAAAGTTGAGAAAGACGACTGGTTTCACCTATGTCTACTTTCGCTGAAGTCTGTTTCTGATTGTAATATATTCGTATCTTCACCTGAATTACAAAAGGGTTCAGAGGAGTTACTAAACTCTATGGGTATTGAGGTTTTATGGTTCGAAAAGAAGCTATGGGACAATAGAAGAATGACTTGTAAGATTGAAAGGGCTAATGACTTATTACAGAGTTTACCAGAAGGGGACAATCTTATGGTATTTGATGGAGATATGTTATTCTTATCAGACCCATTTGAGGCATTTGAAAATGAATTTGATTATTGTTACACTACAAGAAACCAAAAGGCTTGGGCTGCAACAAATGGTGGTTGTTGGGGAGCTCGTAGTAATAAAGAAGGTAAAGACTTTATGTCTATATTTGTTGAACAATTGAACAATCCAACTTGGGAACCTTATGTAAATTTTAGAATGAATCATCCACATAAAAAGGGACTGGAAGAAAGAGACTGGTGGGTAGACCAAGACTTTAGTTGTGTTATTCATCAATGGAGAGAACATATAAACAATGGTTCACTTGGAGTTGATGTAAAGGTACTTGATATATCACCTAAATATAACTTCAATGTATCAGGCCTTTCTAAAGAAGAGATAAGCGAAGAGATAAAATCAAAAAGAAACTCTGTATTACATTTCAAAAGTGGAGCATTCGATAGATGGGCTGATGGAGTAAATACTTCAAATGACAGATTAGTAAAACTAATAGGAGAAAGTTTATGATAGAAGATAGAATATCGGTTATGGTTATGACACATATTGTCAATGTTGCCACAGACCCATATTTAGAAAATACTATGTTATTCGAAACTCTACAGAGTTCGCATGAGAAGCTTGGACTTGGTAACGCTAAATATTATCTTTACATAGATAAGGTTATGGAAGATAAGTATCCTGAACTTTTCAAACAATACTATGATAATATACAGAGTAGATTAGTCAATGAGTTTAGTCACATAAATGTTGATATTGTAGAAGATAGACAAGAACTAATGCGTGGTAGTTGGTGGCATATGATAGATAATTGTAAGACACCATATTTTTTATTCTTAGAACATGACTGGAAGTTTGTAGAAGATGTACCAGCGATGAAGATTATGGATAAGATGGATGAACATGAACACTTTAACTATGTAAGATTTTCATACACTTATATGGGTCCTGGCGGAGCATCACATTGGGATTCGCATGATGGTGGATACTTCGAAGTTGAAACGGAGATAGACTTACCACTAACTAAAGGTTTGTTTTATTCAGGCAATCCACACATAGCAAAGGTTAGTAAGTGTAGAGATTTTTATAAACCAATACATCAAGAATATTGGAGTAACCAAACAAAGGGTACTAGCCACTTAGAAAAAGAAATAAGAGACATAGTTATGATGGATACTAATCTAATAGGTCATGAAGAAACACATAAGAAATGGGGATGTTTTGTTTCAGGAAGATGGGGAGACATAAATCATAAACCAGAAGTAACACATCTTGGTGACTGGTGTAGGAAACAATGATGGATATATTAGGAAAAGTAAATTTTGAAGATTTGAACAAAAAGTTCAATTATGAATGGAAACATTACAGATATGTGGTGGTTGATAATTTTTTCAATAAGAAGCTTGCTGAAGAGTTATATAATTACATACCACCTGTAGAAGATAATAGATGGTATAAATTCAGAAATAAAATATTTGATAAAGATAATTTGCTTGAACCAAATAACTATGGTATCAGTAAAGTAGAAGATATGCCTGGCAAATGGGGCGATGTATTCAGAAAGTTTCAGACTCAAGAAAGTGTCGATTGGATGACAAAGGTTACTGGTGTAGATAATTTAGTACCTGATGATTATAATGAAATTGGACAATGGAGTGGTTTACGATACATAAAGAAAGATGGGTTCCAATTGGTTCACAGTGATGCTAGATTACACCCACATCTAAACTTAGAGAAAAGAATAACTGTGGTTGGTTATATGAATAAAGAATGGGTGTCAGAAGACACAGGATATCTTGAACTTTGGACAGATGATATGAAAGAGTGTTGGAAACAGATAGAACCAAAATTCAATAGGGTAGTTATATTTGAAAACTCAGAATTTTCAAATCACGGAATACCACATGTAAATAAAGATAGAAGAGTTTTTATGTATACAATGTTATGTAAGGACTCATTCAATGAGACTAGAACAAAGGCTTGGTATAAGGCGAGGCCTAAAGAAGAAAATTACGATTTGGTAAATGAAATCGGAGTAAACAGATTAAAACTTAGTGATTATTAGGAGAAAAAAATGATTACAATAGATAGAGGTAAAACATATTTGGTAACTGGTGGTAGTGGATTTCTTGGTAAGAAAACCATTGAGAGAATACACGAACAAGGTGGTAATATTCTTACTATTGCTAGAGATGAAGGAAAGTTGATTCAGTTAAAACAAGACCTACCTTATGTAGAGTTTTTGACTGGAGATATTGCTGATAAATTTGACTGTGAACAGGCAGTTAGGATGGTAGATGGGATATTTCATTTAGCTGCTTTCAAACACGTGGGTATTGCTGAAACACAGAGTCGTGAATGTATTAGGTCTAACACCATTGGTTCATTGAATCTATTAGAACTAACTGCTGAGTATGACTTAGATTTCAATGTAGGAATTAGTACAGATAAAGCAGCGATAGTGTCAGGTGTGTATGGTGCTTCTAAGTTTTTGATGGAAGCATTGTATAGACAATTTGAAACAAACTATCCTGATACCCAATTTAGAATTGTTAGGTATGGTAATGTATTGTATTCTACTGGTTCGGTCTTACCTAAATGGAGAGATTTGTTGAAAAAGGGACAGACACCGATAATTACAGAACCAAAAGCTACAAGATTCTTTTGGACTATCGATCAAGCAGTTGACTTGATATGGGATTGTATGTTGAAGGCTGAAAATTCATTACCATATGTTCCTGATATGAAGGCTATGGAAATGGGAGATTTATTACAAGCGATGATAAACAAATACGCAAAGGACAAAGATATAAAACCAGAAGTTATTGGTTTAGGAAAAGGTGAGAATTTGCATGAAAAGATATTAGCAGATGGACTTTCTTCAGAGGATGCTGAAAGATTTACTGTTGATGAAATTATGGAATTGATATAGAGGAATGAAGAATATAGTTTTCATACCCAATATAAAAATGGGTGATGGTAGAAATGATTCTTATCAATATTCAGTTGATAGCTGGAAATATTTTTGTGATAAGAATAATTGTGAATTACTAGTATGGGAAGATTTACTCTTTCCAGTAGACTATATGAAAATAACTTGGCAAAGGTATTATCTATTTGACTTCTTAGAAGAAAATGAAATAGAGTATAATCAAATACTGATGGTAGATGCTGATACGATTGTTCATCCTGATTGTCCTAACTTCTTCGAAGAATCAGATGGTAAGTATTGTGGGGTTATGAATGATGGTTGCTATGAGTGGGTTACTAGAAGTATCAGAGACTTTGGAGATAAGTTATTTGATGGACATAGAATAATGCCACATAAATATATCAATGGTGGTTTTCAGATAGTCAACAAAGAACATAGATGGTTTTTCGATGAGATGAAAAAATACTATGAAGGTGATGCGGAAAACATAAGAAAAGTAATTGCTGAAGTACAGGCAGGCACAGACCAAACAATACTGAACTATATGTTAGATAGACATAATGTAGATGTAAAGATTTTACCACCTTGCTATAACCTACAAGATGTATGGAGAAAGAATCTGATTGTATTGGATGAGGAGGCGCAGTTTTGGATGAAGGATGAACTTCATTATACAAATGCTGGATGGGTGTATCACTTTAATGCTATACCACCAAATCCAAAAGAAAGAGACCAAAAGTATTGGATAAAAAGAACTTACGAGGAGTTGTATAAAAATTGAAGATAATGGTAACTTCTGCTGGAGGACCAGCTGCTATCGGAGTTATAAAATCATTGAATAATTACGATAGGTTAGGTACATCTCATAAAATTATTGCTACGGATATAACAGAAGACTCTGTTGGTCTTTGCCTGGCAAATTCAAAATATATTGTCCCCAAAAGTACGGATGAAGATTTCATACCCACAATCAGAAAAATAATAGAGAAAGAAAAGGTAGATGTTTTATTACCTACTGGTAATATGGAGATAGATAAGTTCGAATCTCTATCAGATATTACAAATGTCTTTATGTCTAATTCTGATACGATAAAACTATGTAATGATAAGTGGGAGTTTTACAAAAAAGTAAAAGATGATTTTGATTTACCGAAGACTTGGTCTAATGAAAATATGAATTTCAAAAATAGTATTGCTAGACCAAGATACGAGTTGGGTGGCAGTAGAGGAGTGTTTCATTGTGAGGATGTACATCAATACCTATCAACATATCATAGTGATGTAGAATATATTTATTCAGACTATTTGCCAGGTCAAGAATACACTGTCGATGTGTTATGTGGTTATGTAGCAGTTGTTAGAAAGAGATTACAGACAAAGGCTGGTATATCAACGCAAGGAGAGATAGTAAGAGATGAATATATAGAAAATGAGTGTATGAGAATGTGTAACTTTTTGGGACTCAAAGGTCCTGTGTGTATTCAATTGAAAGAGGATGAAAATGGGGTTCCAAAGTTTATAGAAGTCAATCCAAGATTTGGTGGTGGTACATATTTTACAACATTAGCTGGTGTAAATTTTGTTGAAATAATTATTGGTATTTTGGAAAATAAAGAGATACTTATTAATGAGCCCAAACCAATAAAAGTTATTAGACATTTCGATGAGATAGTTATATGAAATTCTTAGATTGTAAAAAAGTATTATGTCTTTCAGCACATCCTGATGATGCTGAATATGGTATGTTAGGTACTATGATTCTAAATAAAGATACAAACTTTGATGTTGCTGTAATGTCAAGTGGTGGCGACTTTGACGACACAAGTGGTGATGGTAGAAATGGGGAGTGTCAGAAGATATGGGATGAGTATCTGAATATCAATGGTAAATTTGTAAATGGTTCACATATAAAAGATAAAACAGAAGATGCGTGGATAAATTTAGTTGAGTCAAAATATACTATAAGTGATTATGATATTATTATGACTACGCCAAATATAGACTCTCATTTTGAACATAGGATTGCTAATAATATAGCTTGGGCATTGATTAGGAATTGTTCTACTGGACTGGTTACATATAAAACACCAAGTACATTAGAGGATTGGAAACCTAATGTCTATATAGGGTTAGATAAATACTTTGCTGGTGAAGAGAAGCTCAAGATGTTACAGAACTTTACATCACAAAAAGACAAATCATATTTTATGGACAAAAGTCTAAGAGCATTTCATACTAATTACAATGGTTTGAAGTTTGGGTTTGAGTTAGTTGAACACTTTAGAATAGAGAGAATGTTTATAAGATGAAAATAGGATTCTTTACAGAAGCTGGTTATAGTGGAACACCACCAAGAAATCATCCAAATATGAGAACTGATTTAGCTTGGGTATGTTCACTAAATGCCACACATCACCATTGGTATGAACTTAGTACTTTGCCAGATAACTCTTATGATTTGGGTATTCTTATAATACCTAAACAACATAAAGATAAGTTGAGAGAGTTTTCATTGATAGAGCATTATCGTAGAGTGTGCAAGAGGGTATCAGTAATGCAAGAGAGTACATTTTATTATTGGCAAGATGGAGAAATTGAAGACCAAATATGGTATTTCAATACTTTGGTAGAGATGGATGTAATATTTTGTCACAATGAGATAGATAAGAAATATTATGAGGGTCTTTTAGATGTTAGATGTGAGTATCTACCAACACTTATGATTACAGACGAAGTAAAAGTATCAGAAGAAAAAACAGAAAGTGTTATGTTAGGTGGAAATTTCGTCAGTATTTATAGAGGATTTGATGATTATGTAGTTGGTAAGGTATTATCAGAAGATTTGAGAGCGCCTGTTACTGGTAGAATGAAACCTGAAGAGAGAGGTATGGATATAGCACATTTAGAGTGGGTAGATTGGTTGACTTGGATGTATGAGCTATCAAAGAATAAATATGCTGTACATTTAGGTGAGCCTGGCGCTGGTACGTTCAATCTGAATTGTTCTTATTTAGGTATACCTTGTATTGGTATAGAGACTTTCAGAACACAAAATATTTGCCATCCAAAAACAACTGTTGCTGTCGGTGACATAGGTGCTGCTAAATCTATTGCTAAAAGACTAAAATATGATAAAGGATTTTATAATAGTTGTTCAGCTGAAACAAAGGAATTATATGAATCTACTTATAGTGAAAAAACATTCCATCACTATATGAAAAAAATATGGGAGACTTTATAGTGGGAAGTTACAGAGAATTTTATGAGATAATAAAGGCTAATGCTCCAGTCGCTTATGGTGGAACTAAATTGTTCGATGGTGACAGAGATTATCTGATGCAGGTACCTGAAGAGTTTGCTAGTACTTTAGTTTACTTTCAAGATAAATTTGAAGAAAAGCCAATAAACTTTTTGGAGATAGGGACTGCTTCAAATCTAACTAATACTATGTTTTGGAACAATTTGAACATAGACAATAATGTAATAGTGGATGCTTTATTATGCCCAAATGTAGAAAAATCTCTTGTAGGAAACCTATCTTTTAAAGATGGGACAGTATTTATTATAGGAGACTCAACTGGTGAAAAAGTAAAGAGACAAGTAAGTAATTTGGGTCTTGAATATGATATTGTTTTTTGTGATGGAAACCACGATTATGAGTATGTGAAAAAGGATTATGAGTTCTATTCACAGATGGTAAAAGTGGGTGGTTATTTTATATTCCACGATATAGATAACGATAAAATGCCAGGCGTAAGAAGATTTATTGAAGAGTGTGATTTTGATGGATTCGAAAACACTGTCAATTACAAAGTCACTGGTAATGAGAATACTTGTGGCATAGGAATATATAGGAGAATAGGATGAATTTTGTAGTAACGGGTGGTGCTGGATTTGTTGGTACTAATCTAATAAAAAGACTATTATCAGATGGTCATAAAGTTTTCAGTTTGGATAACTATTCTACTGGTAAAAAAGAGAATCATATTGAGGATGAAAATGTAAATTATACAGAAATGGACATCAGTAATATCGATATGTATTCAGATATGCCTGATAATGTGGATGGTGTATTTCATTTAGCAGCTTTAGCTAGGATACAACCATCATTCGACCACCCATCATTGAGTTTTGAAGCTAACTCTTTAGGAACACAATCTGTTATGGAATGGGTAAGAGGATTGGGTTGTCCTTTGGTATATGCTGGCTCATCATCAACGCATGGAGATAAATATGCTAACCCATACACCTTTACAAAATGGTTAGGTGAAGAAGTAATCAAAATGTATTCCAAAATATATGATGTGCCAACAATAATAACGAGGTTCTATAATGTATATGGGGAACATCAAGCGACAGAGGGTGCTTATTGTAATGTATTAGGTATTTTTGAAAGACTTTATACTGAAGGTAAGCCATTAACTATTACAGGTGACGGAGAGCAGAGAAGAGATTTTACTTATGTAGGTGACATAGTTGATGGTATAGTAAAGTCGATGGAAGCTATGCATGGTGCTGTAGATATGAGATACGAAGCAGAAGAAATAGAGTTGGGTAGAGGTAAGAATTATTCTATCAATGATATAGCTGGTGCCTTTGGTCAGTTCTATTCATTGGAATACATTGATGCGTGGCCTGGCGAAGCTAGAGAAACACTAAACACCGATACTAAAGCAAAAGAATTATTAGGATGGAATCCAACTGTAGATATTATAGAATATATAAAGGATAATTATGTCGCAAAAAACCATTAGTTTTATACAACCAAGTAGAAACAATCTAAAATATTTAGAGTGGTCTTACAATAGTATCAGAAAGAACTTAGGTTACAGACACGAAATAATGTTCGGAGATGATTTCTCAGATGATGGTACTTGGAAGTGGTTACAGACTATAAAAAAGAAAGACCCTAATGTACAAATATTCAGAAACAAAGGACCTGAGAGAAAGGGTATTGTTTATTGGTATGACTTTTTATGTGAGAAAGCCAGTAACGATATAGTTATGTTTTTTCACGCAGATATGTATGCTTGTCCTAACTTAGATACTGAGGTTCTAAAGAAGATAGAGAAAGGGACTGTGGTGAGTGCTACAAGAATAGAACCACCTCTTCATCCTGGAGGTCCTGAGAAAATAGTAAAGGACTTTGGAATAGAACCTGAAGAGTTTGATGAGCTAGGATTACTTCAATTTGTAGAAGAGAATCCACATCAGAACGGAGACACAGAAGGAATATTTGCACCTTGGGCTATATACAAAGAAGACTATTGGAAGACTGGTGGTCATGATAAATTATTTGCTCCACAATCAAAAGAGGACTCTGATATATTCAATCGATTTCATCTTTTAGGATTGGAGTTCATACAGACTTGGAGAGGACTTGTATATCACATGACAAGTAGAGGTAGTAGGTTCAATCCATCATCAGGTGGAGCACCAGGCAAAGATAGTCCAGAGTGGATACATACCACCACAAAGAATATGAGAAACTTTATTCGTAAGTGGGGAACAATGGTACAACATGATCAATATATGAAACCAGTGGTATCACCTAAGTATGATATAGGTTTTGTAGCTTACAATTGTACAGTAAATTTACTAAAAGAGTTAGAACCTTTCTGTGATAAAATATATTTGGATTTACAAGACTCAGATTGTATGTCAGAATACATAAGAGAAGAACAACCAAATACAACATATAATTTGGGAGAGAGGATAAAGTTATATGGTAACAGTAAAATATCAGAGTTGCATGATATATGTGTTGAGTTTGATTGTAGAGATTTGACTCAAGAAAACTTTCAGGTTATAACCAATCTGGCAAATATACTAAAAGATAGTGGAGATATTGGAGAGTTTGAATTAGAAGTATTCAAATTTTATATAAGTTCACTTGACTCATATGAAAAAGATTTGATTTTAGTGAAATAAATATATACTTATATATATGACATATTATATAATAATGGACAATAGTATACCAGAAGATTTGTGGGATGAGAACATCTTAGGAGAAGAATCCTTTGGGAAATTTTATACAGGCAACGGATTTACAGCATTGAATTACATAATACAAAAAGAGCCTGAAGCGCTTGGTAGTGTAAGTATAATAGATGAGAAAAAGAAATCTTACACTGTTACAGAGTTCTTAGATACTGTAAAAGAATGGAAAATAATCCTTGACAATTAGCACAATTATTCGTAGCTTTAGGAGTGAATGATGGGAAAATACGATTATTATGATGAGCTTGAAGAACAAGCTTATAACGATAAAATCAAACCAAAGAAAAAACCAATAAAAAAGAAAAAGGAATGGAGTAAAGATGAAAATACATCTAAAGAATTTGGGTATCGGAAAAAAGATAATAAGTACTCTAATCACCCTAAGCGCATTTAGTATTATAGGGTGTGGAGATTCTGAACTAACAAGTCCATTAGGTTATTCTAATGAATGGGAACCTTATGAACCTGATGTGCATGTGCATGGAGAAGATAGAGACACAACAATAAATGCTGAAGACACTCTTTCATCAGTATTATTTAGTTTCTTATCCGATATAGATTTAGATGGTAATGGATATTACCATTTGCCAATAGACACTACTAATTGGCAAACATTACATAGATTGACTGGTGTTGCTACTAGAGACTCAATCGGTGTAAATGTAATAAAGTTTTCGTGGCATTCTAATCACTATTGGACGATTGGAGATACGCTTGGGTATATGGTACAGACTACTGGTTCAGAAGACCTTTGGTATATTGGATATGATACCACATATGTAACTTGGTTCAATGGATTTGAAGTGCCTGTAGTGAACAGTGCTTCTTATTCGGATATGCATGGAGAAGTAAACACTATGTTTGCTCCAGTAAAATCAATGAGAGGTGATACTGTAACTATTGGATATACATACTTCGATGATTGGAAGCTAGAAGAAACAAATGGAGAGTTTAGTATTGTATTAGATTAGGAGAAACGCGATGGCTATGTATTATTTGATTGACAATTATACAGATGATATAATAGATAAAATAGATTCAGTAACACCTGGTGGAGCTGAACATTATTTTATAGGTAGAAAGAAAATGGTGGATATGAAACAAGAGTTTCATAAGATTTGGAGAATAGTGAAAAAGAAAGACTATGAATTACAATTTGAGTTGAATCAGAAGAATAGTTTGAAACAATATCAATGGTGGAAAGAAGAACCAATAGAACCTGATGAGGGATTTGATCACTAATGATTGATTTTTCCAACGGAAAATCATTTGAATACCCATATCCACATATGGTAGTAGAAGAATGTTTTGATAAATATACTCTTGATAAGTTAGTGACAGAGTTTCCAGATATATACAGTGAAAATGTAATGGGTGGTAGACAAAAAATGGATGAAGAACATCTCAATTTTGATACTTGGGCCGCTGGTTCTCCAACTTGGAAAGAGTTTTATGGGTTTATGCGTGGGAATGATGTGTTTAGTACATTTATGAATTATTATAAAGAATATATAGAATATTGGCAAGGTAATGTAGATGCTGAAGTTGGAAAGGATTGTTACTTAGATATGGACTGGTCTGTTGCTAGAGATGGATATGTAAGGGAGATACACAGAGACATGCCAAAAAGAATTTTAGGGTTCTTGATATTTTTTAGTGACAAAGATTGGGATGGTGGAGATTTTCTAATCCATTCATCAGATGATATGATTGAGTTGCCAAGACAAATTTGGGACAAACAACAACCTGTACACAATGTAATAGAAGCAAAAAAGAATAGAGCAATTTTCTTTTTATCAACACCGAATTCATATCATTCGGTTTCATTACAATCGAACACCAAGTCGGATAGAAAATTTATATATGGTGCTTATTCGGTGTTTTCAGGTGGAGCCTTTGGGAGAGAAAAGAAATGACAAAACTAACTAAAGAACAAGAAAAAGAATTAGAACAAATAACATTGGAAATAGAAGCTGAGGCTATCCAAATGAAACTAGATTATGAGATAAATCCTCCTCCATCAGAAGAGACTGGTAGTCTTATATATGTACATCAAAATTCAGAATTTTTAGAAAAAGAAGAAGAGGAATAAAATGGCTAATCATGTATGGCAAAGAGTAACAATAAATTCAAATAAACCAGAGCTTCATCAGACATTAGAAAAGTGGTGGGGTGCTTTATCATATGATGATGTAAAAGGTGTCGTAGAACCAGTGTTTGGTAAGGACTTCAAATATAGCACAGATGTTGTAGGTTCTAAGTGGGTTATTATAGAAGACTGTGATTTTGGAGAAGATGAAACTTATATAAACTTTTGTTCGGCTTGGTCACCAGCAGTAGGATTCTTAGAAGAACTCAATTCAGTTATACAAGCTATGGATAGCGAGGCTTGTATGTCTTTTGTCGGAGACGAAGAATCGGATGACTTTTGGTTTGCTGGTTATGGTAGTAAGAATGGATTTCACTGGGAAGAAGATGCTGATGGTCCTGAAAGACCATTTGAAGAAGAATGTGAAGAAGATGGTACAGATTACGATGAATTGATAGATGAGTTTTACGATGAGTGTAATGATTTACAATCTATCTTATTATCAGAGTGTATAATGAGAGTTGATATAGAAAAGAAAAATGATGACGGAAAACCAAAAGCATAACTTAGAGTATATGGTTATGGGCATAGCAATAGGAGTTATGGTGGGATATCTAATAGGGCTAGTTATGGCAAATACTATATGGCTATAGAAAAGTATGTAGATTCTAGCAGATTATCTGTTAGAGAAATACCTAGAATGTTAGCAAAAGAAATGATTGTTGCTAACCACTATTCAAAACAATGGACTAAATGTTCTGTTGCTTTGGGTTTATATTATACTACAGATAATGAACATACATTTTTTGAGGGTAAAGAAGAAAAACTAATCGGTACGATATGTTATGGAGACCCAATAGGTAGACATTCAGGTGCTTCAATAGCAACTTCAATAGATAGAAAGTCAGTATATGAGTTGGTTAGATTATTTGTACATGATGGGTATGGTAGTAATGCTGAGTCTTATCTAATAGGAGAGAGTTTCAGATGGCTAAAGAAGTATAAACAAAAGATAAAAGCTCTCATATCATATTCAGACCCAATGAGAGGTCATGTTGGTACTGTATATCAGGCAACCAATTGGTTGTATCAAGGAGATAATCTGAGGTGGACGGAGAGTTGGTTATATAAGTTTGAAGAAGATGGTAAGTGGCAGCATGGAAGAACCATATTTCCATATTACGGGACAAACGATATAAAGAAAATGAAAAGTTTAGTTGAGAAAGATTTTTGGGTAAAAAGGGAGATGAGGAAACATAGGTATGTTTACTTGCTCGGTAATAAAAGTGATAAGAGAATGGCCATGAAGACTATGAAACATCCACTGTTACCATACCCTAAAGTAAGAAATATAACAGAGTCAGAAGTTATAAAAGTAGAAGTACATAAACAAACAGGAGTATCATCATGAATGAACAACAGGCAAATGCTATTGTCAATTTATTAGCGTCAATAGAAAAGAAAATAACAGCAATAGCTGAAAAGTTATCACAGGATAAGAAAAAAGGTAAGTAATGGATTGGCTGGTAAATAATATGGCAACAATAGGTTGGGTATGGTTAGGAATACTTATTGGATTTATAGCTGGAATAGTGGCATCATCATTTGGTGCCGCTAGTAGGATAGCTGATTTAGAGGCAAGAATATATCAAGATAGGGCTGTAAGAGAAGCTCTAAAGGAAGAGATATTCAGACTAGAAAATCAATCCAAACCAAAGCCAAGAAAAAGAAGAAAAAGAGTAGTTCGAGCAAATAAAATCAAAGTAGGTGAATAATTATAGATATGAATGCTACTGATAGAAAAGAATTCGATTTGATTCACAATAAGATTGACGATATCAAAAAAGACATAGACGATATGAAGCACGATATGTCTATGGCTCATGGTAAAACAGAAGAGTCGCTTCGATTCATCAAAGAGAATATGTTCAATCCGCATGAAGGATTGTGGGCTGAAACAAAAGACAATACCAGATACCGAGAAGATTCACAGAAATGGCGCATGACAATCGGTGCTGGGTTCATAGGGTTATTCTTCAAACAGTTATACGACTTATTCACATAAAATAAAATAAACAAGAAATAAATACCAAAAGTCCTTGACTCATGTGCATATTTTTGCGTATGATCTTATATGAGATACGGAGAAAATATGAAGAACTTAGTGATAAATGCTTTTGGTGATTTAGTTGAGAGAACTGATTATGGTAATCATAAAAATCAGCTAAATCTATTTGACAACCTCAATGAGATAGTTGAAGAGAACGAAACTGCCAATAATATTTTAGATTTTTTATTCAATAGAAAAAAGGAAAACAAATAGTATGACACACATTTTTGAAAAACAGCTTGGGAAGTTCGATTCTTCCTCTAACTTTGAAGGAAACAAACTCATTGTAGAGTATGTTCTTTCTTCTGTTTCTAATAGTATCAAAATCGTTGAGATGACGAGGATCGGTGAGAATGAGTGGGGTGAAGTTGGAGAGAACTTTCATAGGTTCAATTGGATGAGTAAGGAAGGGCAGGCTAATTTGATGAATGATTTAGAGAGGGATTACTTAGATAATCACTCTATTATGAATCATCCTGAGTTTGACGCTGCTATGAATGGAATGGAGTTTGTTTGAAAAGGTTGAGTAAGATAATTATGCTTTCGTTAGTGATATTTACTGATAATGCCAGTATGTCGCTAACGAAGTATAACAAGAAAAAGATGAGTAAATCAAGAAATAATCCTTGTTTGTTAGCATATTCTGTTGTAGCTTTAGGTGTAAGATAAAGGGAAATTATGAAAGAAATACTAAAAGAAATAAAAAATGATATGGATGACTTCTTCGCTGAAATGGATAAAGTCATTGGTATAGAACCAGAACCTAAATGTGGTATGGATGAGTTGGTAGAGAAGCTTGCTGATAAAGAGGCTGATTACTGGGAAATGAAAGCTGAGGTTCACATGGGTATATAGATTAGATAGTATAAACGCTAAGTTAGATGGAGATACCATTCAGTATGATAATGGAGAGAGTATAGGGCTGGTTAGTTATCTAGCTATGTATGATTGGGATAATCCAGCACCACATAGTACAGAGGATGCTTTCAAAATTGGTAAGGTAGTTAGTGAGTACAATATTACTTGGGAAGAAATAGAAGAAGAAGCGAGAGAAATAGAGGCAAATAAATGAGTAAAGTATATGATAAAAATTCAACGATAGACTTTTGGGACGCTATCGATAACCTAATAGTCGGTATCAAAAAAGATTATGCTGGGTGGAGTAGTAATCCTAATGACTTAGATGAGCCAGGAAAAAGTATTAGACAAAAAATGATTGATGAGTTCAATACGAATGTCAATATGAAAATTGGTAGGAAGTATACTAAGATAATAACTAATGGTTCAGTATGGGGATTCATCGCTAATTGTGATGGAACTCATAAGGGAATACCACATAGAAAAGGTGATGTATTCAAAGCCGCTGGATGGAGAGCTCCGGCTAAGTGGTCTAGGGGTTCTATATTTTCAAACGATAAATTTTATAGTTGGACTGGTCCCAACTACCTAATATAAAAAAGGAGTAATATATGTTATATTCAGAATGCTGTGGAGAAATGGTCTATGATGACTACGATATCTGTTCAGAATGCCTTGACCATTGTGGTGTCTACGAGGACGATGATGACGAGGAGCTTGAACATTTAGCTGAAGAGATAGGTGAGTGTATGGTTGCTGAGGCTCTACATTGCTAAATGTAATCATACTAATGTTGGTAGCTAGTCTACCATTTATAATTCTAATAATAATAATAGGAGAAATGTGATGGCGGATAAAAGAGACTATGTATCTGCAGAGATGTCTAAAAAATTGATGAAACTAACAAAGATGTTCAACCAATGGGCTAAAGACAATGATAAAGAAGATATGTTGAAAGGGAAGCAAGATGAGCTAGGTACGAATATGTTGATATATTTGATAACAGATAATAAAATAAAAGGACTATAAAATGAAAACAACAGACCCAAAACTACAGGCCATACTGGATATGAATAAAGATGTCGGTGAGCTTGATGGTGTAAAAGAAAAACCTAATGTGGAACTGATGGAAGATGACTATATGGGATATCTACTTGGTGGAAATGAACGATATACAGAGGTGTCCGATGGGATGGGAGATTGGGACGATGTCGAAGATGGGGATTGGGTGTTGGATTAGAGACGCAGCTCGATGAATACGCCTATCGCTTGAGATTCGTAACGCCCTATCAATGAGATAAAATCTTCAAAGAAGATTTCATCAACCATAGTACCTAATAGTATCCACCACTAAACAAGCCTCTTCCCATCGAAGAGAATCGTTGTTAGTGGATATTTATATAGTAATGAGATATACCATTATAATAGCTATAGTGGTTACAGCCTACCAATACTCACAGACACAAAGTATTCATCAGGCAATCCAAGTAGGATACTTGATGGGACTTCTTTCTTACTTAGGGAGGCTATGGTGGAAAAATACCTAAATAATTTAAGTTCACTCTTATATATATAAATAAGAACACCGGATTCGGCTCGGTGTCGTAGGTTGAAATCGTAATCGGTTTACCTATATAGTAAAATAAAAGTTACTTGAGTGAATGGATATAAAGTACTAGCACTAAGTTCTAAGTATATAATCTATCGCATGAGTTGTAAAGGAATAGAGTAATGTTGTTGAACATACTATTAGCTGCTAACGCTATGATGGGAGTTACCAAAGAACCCTCAATCATCAGGTCTTTCTATTTGGATACTAAAGAAGTAATTCAAACGGTAGAAGAAAGTCGTGGTAGGGTATTGGTAAATTTTATTATCGATGCAAAAGGGAAAGTCGGTAAGATTCAAGTGGTAGATACATTCGATATCAGACTAAATCCCGTAGTAAGAGAGGCCGTAAGAGATATGAAGTTCTCTCCAGCTTTTCAGAACGGTACACCTGTAGAGGTAAGATATAGTTTGCCTATAGTAGTAAAGTAAGCTAGTAAGATAGATAAGAAGTCAGGGTAGTAAGTAATTGCTACCCTTTCTTTTTGCCCTGTAGGTAAGTAAGGTATAATGCTCTTTGGGGGGTATAATTCTGTAAGTTTGGTAAGTAAATAAAGTTAGATACTTCTCTGTCCGCTAGATACATAGCGTTCCTGACGGAAATAGGAGTATCCAATAGGACAGGGTGATGTCTTTTTGATATAGTAGAATGATATGGTGTCAAGGGATTACTACTGATAATTGACACTTATTGATATATATTATATACAGGATACTAGAATAATATAGTGTGTGTATGTCATTATGACAGCAAATTTTTTTCTAGCATTTTGATAAACTTAGTATGTCAATATGTCACAGGAGGCTCAGATGAGTAGCAGACTTAGTAAAGATAGAATACAATGGGCGATAAATGAAACGCGTAGTATGAAACAAGCCAGCCTATTGCTAAATGTAGCTTATAACACTTTTAAAAAGTACGCCGTACAATATGATTTATGGCAACCTAATCCAAGTGGTCCTCGTACTATGAATACAGGATTACCAAGAGGATTCAAGCCTACTGAGATAGCTGATATACTTAGCGGTAAGAATCCTAATTATTCTACCACGAAACTTCAGTATAGATTAGTACGCGAGGGTTATCTGGAAGAATGTTGCAGTAATTGTGGGTATGAGGAGTATAGAACCTCTGATATGACTAAGCCTTTACAGTTAGATTACTTAGATAATGACGACACCAATAAGGATTTTAGCAACCTACGCTTACTATGTTACAATTGTTACTACTTACTCAAGCTGGATCAAAAAGGTCCTTCTGTTCCGTCTAATGTGGAATCCTTTACCAAGGCTGTAAATGGCCTATTCTCCTCAGATATTTCTAGTTCACAAGATATTTAGCTTGTTTATTAGCCAAATCCTTTGTAATTTATAGTGTACAACCGCGCTGTCTGAGCGACAGATGAAGCTTGGATTGTCTACCCAGCGGGATCGGATAGATCCTACCGACTGGCAGCTAAAGCACTTCAAGATATATCTGGAAATAATTGCAGAAAGTCCTTGTTTTTCTGCTTTTTTTGTTGTAGCTTTATATGTTGGTTGGGGAGAGATTTTGATGGGTTGGTTGTTCTTTGAAAATTTGTAAGACACTAAAAGAATTAGGGACTAAGATTGAGAGTCACTGTTAGATTCTCTGACAAAATGTCGGAGACTTCTGGAGTCCCAAAAAGACATCGTACCGAAAGGGGCTGAAATGCCAGATATAGGATATCAAACTGAGTAAGGTACGGCTTTAGAAGGCCGTTGATAGAGACTAATCATCTCTTGAGGTAAGAGGTTGTCTGAGGACAAAAGGGAGTGATTGCCTGATTAGTCCGTTAGTAAGGCTGTGGGGTTCGAATCCCCACCTTTAGATTCAGAAGTCGGAACTGATACAAATACCGACAAAGAATTGAATCAATAGTGTCTGAACTGAAGAGCCAAAAAACGACCCGATAAATATGCTAAATGGTGATGGGTGTAACAGACGGTTTGAAGCCCGATGGACAGGCAGACACATTTCCCTAGGTGGGGGGACTTCCAATGTCAATAAGAGACTCCCCCCTCCGCTAGTTTTATAGCAGCGGTAAGATAAAAAGATTTTTGCTAAAGTAAGTAGATACTTATATACATGAAAGAAAAAAAGAAAGTAGACTTCAAAAAGATGAAAGTAACTAAAGAGCAGATGGACTATCTGCTACACAAAGCCGAAGAGCATATGGTAAGTATATTCAGTACGGGAGAAATCCTAAGTATTATGAAAGAAGACCCTGAACTATTTGAGGCTTCCGTTCCCAGCATCATGGTGGATAGGGAATACTTCAAAAGTGAGTTCGATATGATAATTGGAGAAGCTTGACAAATTGACAGACTACAGGGCCACCTGAGGCAATTGCTAGTGAATCGGAAGACCTATGACAAAAAGTCAGAGGCTCTTACCTACGCTTATATACAGGCAGGTTTTTTTCACTATAGGAACTTGATAAAAAATGGTATCATAATGATAAAAAAAATACATCAAATGTTATATAACAGCTACTCATCTCTAATCAGCTTCATCGTCTATGGGTTTGAGTCCTGGCTATGGAAAGATGTTCAACCTATCTATAAATTTTATTCTGAAACTACTGGAGAGTATTGTGAAGCGCGTCGGGTATAGTTCTCTCGTAGAGAGACTTTGGGTACTTTTGGTTTTAGTGGGATGTACTACGGTGGGTTATATACCCTTACAGGATAAGAGAGGGATTCAGCACCTATACAAGGAAGAGATAAGGTTATTACATTTACAGAAGGTTACACGTTATTGTGCTACTCATCATACTTGGGAAAAGATACAAGCCGTATGGGATGATAGCACTTATATTTATTATACAACACGAGGAAGTTAGACATGCAATTAGAATTATTTTCGAATATGAAACCAAGAGACTTATGGGTATGTACCTTATGTGGTGGCAGTACCTACCACACGGAATATGATTATTTAGTAAACCAATACACGCACTTGAAATGTGCATTAGAAGAGGAAATCAATGGAAAAGAAACCGTCAATAAATAAGAAGTTAGATTACAATACCGAGCTTTTGGTCATCGCTATGGAAGAATGTGGTGAGATGATAGAGGCTTGTAGTAAAGCTATTCGTTGTGAAGAGTATGAGAACAATGACCGACTAAACGAAGAAGTCGGTGATGTACTTACTATGATAGAACTTATGAAAGAGCGCGGGTTAGTCAATACTCGTGATTTGAATAATCGAATTCAAATGAAGAAGCTCAAGCTATTACAATGGAGTAATCTACTCAAGTAGGAAAGGAAGTATGAGAAACAAGATGTTAGACCAACTGTTACAAAGAAAGAAGACCGTTACTGTATCGCACTTATGGTTAGTTGTTATATTCACATTTGGATTTGTTATAGGTATTATGATTGGGTAACCATTTACACATTACAAGATCCGTATTACACCTGAATCTATATAGAACTTACTTTGAGCAAATCCTAGCTGGTGAAAAGCTTATCGAATATAGAGATGTCACTCCGTATTGGAGTAAGAGACTCGAAGGAAGAAGTTACGATGTTATTCAATTTCGTAACGGATACGCCAAAGTAGCACCTATTATGATTGTTACCTACGAAGGCTTCTACTTAGAAGATGACCATTATTGTTTACCTATCGGTAAAATCTTACACACGAAAAATGTATGGTAAACAAGTTAGGGGAATATCTCTTCAAGCGAATAAGCAAAGACCAAGAGTCGTTTTCCACCACACGCCCCCGCACCCACTACGGACTTTACATCAATTCGAAAGACCTACAAAGGTATGTATGGGATTACTTCAACATCGGGATAGACGAAGATGGTTTGGAGTGTGGGGATGATATGTACGAGACCAAAATAAACAAGCCATTCGATAACTATTGGGACGAAAAAGATCCAGAAATATAAAAAAAGTACTTGACTCTTAGCAATATTATTCGTAGCTTTAGGTATGAAAAATGGACAAATAAAACAAGGCTTTTGGAAGAATAAAGTTGTTTTCTTCAATGGCAAACAAGGTATAATAACAGGTATAAAGAGTGTCTCTGGAAAGAACCAATTCTTTATCCAATTCCCTAATGGTAAATCTAAATGGGTAAATCAAGGACTTATAGTTTGGAACTAAATAAAAATAAATATCGTAGGGAGATTTTAGGTCTCCGTAAAGTATTAGCTGATTCAGTATATGTAAAAGGTTTGGACGAAGGGTATGCTCACTTCATAAATGAGATGCATATGGCATTAGTAGGTAGTAGACAAATTACAGCAAAGATGGAAGTTGCTATACATAGGATTATAAAATTTCATAAGAAGAAGAGTAATATAAAAAACTCTCCCATATCAGAAACCATATTACTGAAACTTACAAAGTTGAGGTCTATGATAGATAAGTGTGGATATACAGAAAACTATATTGCTGATAGAAAATTCTTAGTAGACTCTTTTATCAATCAAGTAAAAGCTAAGGGTGGATTATCAAAGAAACAATTTATATATGCTAATAACCTATATAAACAATTCAAGAAAAAGATCAATAAAAAGCAAAATAACTCTTGACTTTTAGCATAATTATTCGTAGCTTTACCTGTAACAAAAAAGGAAAAGATAAATGAAAGACGAAACAATATTCAATAAATCACATATCATCGGAATAGATGAGGTTGTAAAAGGTGTTGCTAATCATTCACCAAAAATTAGAGAAATTTCATTTAGAGATTTTATGCTTGAGTTCAATAATGAGTTTCATTCTTTTATGGAATGTGAAGAGTTTTCAGTTGTATGGGAAAATATAGATGGCGAGATTCATATCAATGAGATATATAACCAAGACACTGGTTGTTCCTATTGGAGACCACCAGCGTATGATTCTTATTGGGATGAGAACGATGATGTTATCGTTAGTTCTCTTTTGATGTTTGGGGAATTAGAACAACAAATAGGAGTAGGTATATAATGACTATAAATGAAATTATAATCGAAGCTTTGATGGATAAAGATAATTGGACATCAGATGGAAGTGTCAATTGGAACTTTATTGATTCTGATTTATGGCTTCATCCTGAGTCAAAGAAGTTCTCTGATGACGAGAAGATTTTAGGTTTAGATAACTTTCCGGATGAGTTGATACCTGTAACAGAACTTATTGATGGACTTCACATACCACAACCACTAAAAGGATAATTATGGCTATACTAAAACATAACCCTACAAAACCAATCATAGACTTATCAGGTCCTAAAGGTAATGCTTTCTATTTACTTGGGTTGGCTAAAAGATATGGTAAACAATATGGTTGGGAACCGAATGACATTGAAGCAATGCTTGATAATCTAAAGAGTAAAGACTATAAACATTTGGTAGAAACATTCGATGAGTACTTTGGTCAAGTAGTTGATTTGAATTTAGCTGGAATAGAATTATGAAAAAAGAAAAAATACTAGAGATGCTAATGGAGATAGAAGGTGAGTTAGATGATGCTTACTATTCTTTACCAGAGTACAATGCTAACTCTGATTCACAGAGTTATATAGATGGTGCTCGGTGTACTCTTTACCACCTGAAAGACGAGATAGAGAAATCTATTATAACCGATAAGCAGTTAGACCCTATAGAAAGATGGGCTGATGAAGATGTTACACTTGATGAAGTTATGAATACATCACCAACACTAGCAAAAGGACTGTAATGAATCTGTTAGAAAAAATAATTGAAACATTTGACGGTGAAGTTATGGTAAGTAATCAATGGCGTGTTGATGGCGCGAATGGTAAACACTATACAGTAGAATGGGATCCTTATCACAAACATTATAGTTGTGGTTGTAAAGGTTATAAGTTTAGAAGAAAGTGTAGACACATTACAGAATTGAGTGAAACATTTAGGAGAAGAATGCATGCTGGATAAAATAGATCATGTAGGAATACAAGTACTCAATATCAGAAAAGCAATTACTTGGTATAGAAAAAATTTCAAATGTAAGGTATTGCATGAAGATGCATCTTGGGGATTATTAGAATTTGAGAATACTAAACTCGCATTAGTATCACCAGGAGAACACCCACCACATTTTGCTATAATAGATGATAATTTAGAAGATGGAGATATTCGTAGAGATGGGAGTATGTCTGTTTATGTTCATGATGAACAAGGTAATATGGTAGAAAAAATAACATATAAGGAAGTAAAAGATGAAAGCTAAAGTAAACGATACAGTAAAGTTCAAAGCTAATTCGTTAGGTAATGGTACAGTAAAATGGTTACCGGATGAAGATGAGCCTGACTACCCGTCGGATAATATGTACACAATAGAATTGGTAAATGGTAATACTATTAGATGTACTGAACAATATTTTGAAGTAGTTGAAGATGAAGAGGAAGAGTAGATGACAAGAAAAGAAATACTAAAGACTCAAAATGATTTTTCAATTTATGGAGTATTTAGATTTACTGCATATCTTGTTTCATCAATTGCGTTGTATATGGGTAACTTACAGATAGCTGGTATAGCATTAGGATTTGGTGCTACATTAGGTTTCATTCGTAGAATAGCAAGGATATGGGAATAATGGTAGAGATACAAAAAAATAGTAGAGAAGTAATTAGAATAAGTGCTTCTGAATATGAGGGACATGAGTTCATTGATTTGAGAATATGGTACGATGATAATGGTGAAATGAAACCAAGTAAAAAAGGTATCTCATTCAATCCATCAAAGGCTAAAGATATTATAGAAGGAATTTTACAAACAGCAGAGGAGAGCAATTGGAAAAACTTCTAACCAATAAATTACTTTGGTCTATTAGTGCTCAGATAATAGGAGCACTAATTGCTTTCTTCCAATTACAAGGATGGGTAATTTGGAATAAACAATGGTTACAATCTGTATGGTGGTTATATGCTACAAGTCTTTTTATAGCACCACTATTCTTTTACAGTACCAAATGGTCTTACGAATACTTTGGTGCTTTTTGGAATATGAGACTTGCAGGTTTTGGTATAAGTACAATTATATTTGGCATAATGGCTTGGTTCTTTATAGGAGAGATACCAACTATAAAAACAATGATTAGTTTACTATTAGCGTTAGCAATCATTCTAATTCAGATAAGTAATCTGTGAGTAGAAAATTTTCAAATACCGGCAAAGGGGATAATAAGTACAGTTCTTATCCATACAAAGTACCTGTAAATTATAAAGCGTTACAATACACCAAAATCAAAGAACTTCAAGTTCGTATGATGAAGTGGTTATCTTATGTCAAAGACAATAAACCAACAAAGAATGGTATTGGCTCTATTGTACTACATAAGAACAAGTGGCAGGATAGATTCACATTTACCCTTAGATGTCAGAAGAGAGCTGGTGAGTTAGTTAGAGCAGAATTAGAACAACTAAACTATTACTGGAAGATATATGATGAAAAAAGACTCACATAAAAAACATTCAAATGCCGGTAAAGGCGATAAACTAAGAAGAGGAATAAGTCAAGATGAATGGGAAAAGAAATACGACAAGATCTTTAGAAAAAAAGATAGAGGAAATAACAAAAGGCCCGCACCTAAAAAGTGAAATGAAAGATATGATACAAGCAGAGGCTCTTTATATAAAATTTTTAAATAATGATATAGCACTAGCATAGGAGAAAATAAATGACAAGTTTAGAAGGTTGGGGATCGTTTCTGATTCTGATGTTATTAGTATGGTCTACTGATATAATAGATTGGATAGCTGATAAGATAGAGGAAAGGTTCAAAAAGTAATGGAAATATTTTTATTTGGTACAATAGGTTTGATACTTATACAGACCTATATGATTCGAAAGTTATATGATAAAACAAAGTGGTGGGAAGAAACTTACCATAGAACAAAAGCGGCGCATGCTGATATAGTAGAGATTCTTCAAAGAAGGAGTTATTCAAATGGAAGCTAGTATGTATTTCCTAATGGGAGTTATTGCTCCGTCATTTCTAAACCTAATACATTTGGTATTGAATATTTATATAGTAGTGGCTAGAGGTAATATACTTAGTCTCGGATTTAGTGGGATAAGTTTTATAACTAAATCTATAGGTATGATATTCTTTACTTGGTTAGGAGTTTCTATAATGGAATTAGATGTTAGAATTTATGTTCCAATACTTACATTCGTTTGGTTTTTCTCACACGTTGCAGAAGCATTTGTTATACAGCATTATATGGAAAAGAATGTGCCAGAATGGATACAGAAATTACAAATCAAATAATGAGTGAGGTGGAAGATAAGATTCCAGTATTAGGAACGGCTATAGTCAATGGTACTCATTGGCTAAAAAGACAAATAGAAAGTATTGATTATCCTGTTGAAAATTATATAATATTCAATAATAATGGCAGGGGAGAAATAACCAATGACTTAGAAATATTAAAATCAATTGAAAATGATAATATTGAAAATATGTTTGTTTGCCACTTGCCATCAAATATTGGTGTTTCGGGTGCATGGAATCTCATAATCAAATCATATATAAATTCTCCTTACTGGATTATTGTAAATCACGATGTATCTTTTATGCCTGGAATATTAGAAGAAATGTGGAGTAAAGCACAAAACAAAGAAACAGGTATTGTCTTTGGTAAACGAGGAGATTTTGGTTTAGGTTCATTTGATTTATTTCTTATCAAAGATTGGGTGATTCAAAGATTAGGTTTATTTGATGAAAACTTTTACCCTGCATATTGTGAAGATGCCGATTATCAGATGAAATTATGGCATACTGATATAGGTCAGGACTTCTGTGAATTGTTGTATTATCACGGTAGTTCAACAGACTATTATGAAACAGGAAGTCAAACTAAAGTAGAAGAACCAAATCTCCATAATAAATTAGAGGAAGTCAATACAGTAAACTTTGAGTATATGCATAAAAAATGGGGGCCTTTTTGGAGAACTATGTGGCCTTATAAAAATCCATTTAATATCAAAGAATTATTGAATACATATAATAGCTATGATATAGAATTTGCTAGAAAAAAATATCTTGGATTTTAAAAGTTGAAGGAAAACAAATGACAAAAAAAGAATGGTTAGAAGAAAAAGTTACGTGTGATGTCTGGGGAAGACCACCATCATTAGCAGATGTTCCACTAACAGTGATGAAAAGAAAAAGTGCTCTCATCAAACAAGGTGGTGACGATAAATCAATTGATAAACTATATAAGGAGACTATAAATGATAAGTCAATTCAAAAGTAGAAGAGCTTTACGAAAACTTCGTAAGAAACGACTACAGAAAAAAAATCTCAATGTCCGTAAGTATTTGAGTAGATATAGAAACAGTCCGAAAAGGAAGATACAAGTAACAGGTGATGGAATGACGATTGTACCACCAAAACCAGACCCTAGACCAATCAATCAAGATAAATAATGAAAGACATAGTATTTATGACAGCATTGGCTACTGAAAGATGTGACCCAAATTTTTATATAAAAGAATATACAAAATGGGCCATAAAGAGTTGGGAGTATTGGTGCAGTCAAAACAATGCTGATATATTTGTTTTCGATAATAGTAACATAGATACTGATGAGATGATGCCTACCTGGCAAAGATGGTTATGTTATGATTTTATAGAACAACAAGATTGGATTACTGAATACAATAGAGTTATGTTGGTAGATGCGGATACTATGATAAAATGGAATTGTCCAAATCCATTTGATGCTGCTGATGGTAAGTATGCTGGAGTAAAAGATGACTTAGGATTAGGGTGGACTTATCATAGTATATTAGGTTATCAGAAATGGTTTCCTAATGTAAAGTTAGATTGGGAAAGATATATCAATAATGGAATAGTTGTTTTGCCAGAAGATAAAGAATTAGGTAAGGAATTTTGTAAAACTATTGTGAACTTTTATAATCGCCATAAAGAAGATTTGAGATGGATGGAGAAGAATGATTATAGAGGTACAGACCAAACACCAGTAAATTTTATTGCTGAATATATGTTTGGTGACAATAAGAAGTTCTTACCAAAAAAGTTCAATATGAACCATATGCATAAAACAGATATATTGTATAACTCTATGCATATTGATATGGGAGACATTTGGCATTTCAATGGAATACCAACATCTGAAAGAAATAGTGTTATGGAAAAATGTTGGAATAAAGTAAAGGATAATTATGGCAGGAAATGAAACAATAACAAAGCTAATAGGTAAGTTACCATATGGATTCTCAGATGTGGTTGAGACAGGAACCTTTCTTGGTGATACAGCCAAAAAGTTTGCAGTAGGTATGAATTGGGTACATACGATAGAGATAGATGAGAGACTTTATGAGTTTGCTAAAAAGGGCATTGAAGAGAATGGTAATGGAAATGTTACTTGTTGGTTAGGAGATAGTGCTGAAGTTATACCAAAGATAATAAGTGACTATAATGAAAACCATACTGGAAAGAAAGTAGTATTTTATCTTGATGCTCATTGGAGTGGAGATGAAAGCGTCAAAGAATATAAAGGTGGTTGGAGTGGTCCTCATACTTGGATAGGAAACTTTAGTGGACATAAGGGAGATAATGACAATCCTACATCAAAAGAGCAGATTCCATTGAATGAAGAAATAATGCACATATATGATCATTTCCAAAATGAGTGTATGATTATTATTGATGATATTGATAAGTTTGATGAGAATGGAGTAGGGATGACTGGTAAATCATTTGATGAAGAAGATTGGTCTGATGTAAATCTGAAAACTATTATAGAAACAATCAAACCAAGAATAACACATCCACTTGAAGAATGGGGTGATAGGTTATTTATAAGATTAGGAAGAAAAGATGCACTATAAAAAAGAATCAGCATTTTTAATATTTGGTGAACAGCTAAATAAGATAATAGCTTGTCTACATTTATTGATGGAAAGAAATATCAACAATGAAGGACTTAGAGATTTTGTTGAAGTATTAGAAACTCTAAGACCATATGAAGAGATGTTAGATGAGTATATAGAAGATTCAGTAGCCGCTAAGTCTCTATCTAATATAAAAGTGGATAGTATGGAAGATATGCTGAATGAATTAGGAATAACTCTAAAAAGAGATGATAATGAAGCCAATTGAAGTTATAATTGAGTTAGTTGAGAAGAATCCAAATGACCAATTATTAGGTGAAATCGTAAGACAATACATCAGAGAACAGTACGGATATAAAAAGATAAAAAAATAATTTATTTTTCATCTAAAGTTATATTTATAGTTGTATACATTTATAATCGGAGATATATCGATGGATAAAAAACAAATAGAAGCTATTGTACACGAAGAGGTACAGGCTTTCACCGAATCATTTCTTACAGAAAATCCAGCAGTAATAGCAACTGCAGCTAGGATGGCAATACAAAATGCACAAGGCAAAAAAGTATCTGTAAATACTGCTCGTCAAAGTGGATATAGTAAGAAAGACCCATCAGCACATAAGAAAGCAAAAAGTATCTTTCAAAGAATAAAAGATAAGTTCAAAAAGAAAGATGAACCAAAGAAAGCAGCTCCTAAGAAACAATCTAAAGGTGATGCTGAATATTATGCTAGACAGTATGGTGGTAAGTTAGAACAAAAAATTATTAGTAAACTATTAGGTAACTAATGAAGCTAAAAGACTTACTATTAGAAAAGCCACAAGACTATGTTGCTGGACATATCGATGGCGTAGAACTTCTATACAGAAAAAAGAAGTATATGCACGAAGACCATCACGATAAAAGAGAAGGTAAGATGGCTAAGTACGATGCTAAAGAGATAGCAGAAGATGCTGTGGCAGTATTCAAAATGATAGATAAGGATATGGACTTGCCTGAGTGGTTAGAAGCTAAGATTACAAAATCAGCAGACTATATGAATTCAGTAAAAGATTATCTAACTCATCATATGAAAAGTGATGATAGTGATAATGAGAATCAATCTCAGAATGAAGATATGTCAGGCACTTCAAAGGTTATGAAATCTGTTCGTAAGGGCCCTACATCAGGACCTTGGAATCTTATAGTAAGTAAAAATAATAAAGTAGTAAAGCAAGTATCTGTAAAGAATCTAAAAGAGATTCCAGCAGAGTTAGCTGATTTGAGAAAGAAGTATTCAAACCACAGAATTGGTATAGAAGCTAAAAATGGTAAAATAGTCTATAGAGAAGGAACTTGTGGCTATGGTGTTGACGGAGAGTTGGGAGATGAACCAGCAGGATCTCATCTACTAAAAAAGAAATCAAAAACAGAACAAGTAATAAATGCTATAAAAGAAAATACTTGTGTAAACTGTGGTAATATTGTAAACGAAGATTTGAGAAATTGGTTCAAATCAAAGTGGGTAAATATCGGTAAGAAAGATAAATCTGGTAAACATCCTGCTTGTGGAACTAGTGGAGATAAACGTGGATATGCTAAATGTGTACCAGCATCAAAGGCTGCTTCGATGTCTAAAAAAGAAAAAGAATCGGCAACTCGTAGGAAGAGGGCGGCACAGAACAAAGCTGGTAGAGGTGGTAAGAAAATCAAAGGACAAGGTAGGAAGCCAGTAAATGTTTCTACTCATACTAAAGGTAAAAAGAGTGGAACAGGCAAAGGTTCATAATGGCTGATTTAGTATTACCAAGAGGAGAGACTAAAGTTCTCAAAGCAGAAGACAAAGACTACGAAAGAGGTATGTTAGTCAAACTGCTTGATAATGGTGGATACAAAATGGCTTATTGGTATGATAAACCAAACAAACCATATCCAGTAGAAATTATAGTTGATGGCAAAAGTATTACGAAAGATGGAAAAGTAGTAGAAATGAAATTTCATCCTAAAGATTATTATGATAAGCAAAAAGAGGGTAAAGTGATGACAAAGGAAATTGCAGAACAAAAACTAAATATGTTCTTAGAAAAGAATGTACCAACAGATGCAAGTAAATGGTCTTATTATAAATCACAAGCTAAAAAGAAGTTTGATGTTTATCCATCAGCATATGCAAATGGTTGGGCCGCTAGACAATATAAAGCAGCTGGTGGTGGTTGGAAAAAAGGTAAATAATGAAATTAGAAAAATTAGCATTTGAACTCATAAAGGATTTGAACAATAAATATCCTACATACAATGTAAAGTATATGGGAGCTTTCAATAAAGTTGTAAAACATTTAAAAGATAAATTGCCAAACGTATCTAATGTCAAACTTGGACAGATAGCGCTTGATTATCATCAATACAGAAAAGGTGATATGGGTAGGAAGATTCCAACTATAAAAAAGATGGCACATACAATGAAAAAATTAGGTGTCAAAGAAAACAAATTATCCGACAAACAGCAATACGATTATTTGCTTTATATGAAAAAATATAAACCAGGTATTTTTAAGAATTTACAAAGTAAGAAAAAGGTGAGAAAACTTATGAAAAAATTTGAATCCGTAAACGAACTGAGTCTACTCAAACAAATTAAACAGGCAGAAAAGATAGCTAAATCAATGGCTGGTAATATGACAGGAGCTGTTAAGGGAATTGAAAAAATTAGAAGAGGGCTATCACATCATAAGCGAGTAAAGGTAGCACTTAAAAAAGCAAATGAGTCTGTAAATGAAACCAACCATCTCATAGAAAGTAATGTAGAGATGAAGAAGATATATCAACTTCTTATCAAGTATGGTAACAGTGCAAAAGATGCTACTGAAATGATTAAAAAGCATTACAAGTATGTTGCTAAAACATATGCTAGTTCATCACCAAGAGGTAAGGCTATGGCTTTATCAGGACTTTCTGCTTTAGGTGAAGCTACATATGCACAAATGCTTGCTAAAAAAGGTAAGAAGATTAAAGTTGTTATGGTAAATGGTAAACCACAAGTAAAAATTGTTGGTATCAATGATGAACCTGAAGCAGTAAAAGAGTCTGATAATAAGTTTGCTCAAAAACTAAAAGCAAGAGGATACATAAAAAGAGGACAGAACGAAAGAGAAAGAGTAAAACAGATTACTAAGTATCTTGAAAAAGATGCTAATAAAGATTTCAAAGGAGCTTATCCAAGTCCTTGGGTAAATAGATTACAAATACCAGGTCATGGTCCTGCTCAAGATTGGTGGATGGATACTATGAATTCCGTCAAGAGAGTATTAGGTGAAGGTGTGAATGAAATGAGTGAACCTATGTATAAAATAACATATCAAGATTCTACTGGTAGAAAGAAAACTGATATTATGAGGGCAAAAAATTCTAATTTAGCAAAAAGAGATTTTAATGCTTCAAATAAAGGTAGAGGTTTTAAAATTTTAAAAGTAGTAAAAGAAGGTTTGGGTGATAAGTTCTCTAAAAAATTATCTAAGTATAATAAGAAGAATCAGAAGAGTAGAGATGCTATGAAGAAGTATGCTAAACTAAAGAAGAAAGAATCTGTAGACGAAGCTTGTTGGGTAGGATATAAACAAGTTGGAATGAAAGATAAGGGTGGAAGAAAAGTTCCTAATTGTGTGAAAGAAGTAATTGAAGTTTATTACGAAACAAATGGTGAAGGTCATGGATACACATTAGAGCATGTAAAAGACTTATCACTAACAGAAGCTGAATACCAAGGTAGGAAAGTGAAGTTAGGAAAAATTATGCAGGGTGACCAAAAGAAATTTAAAGTATATGTAAAGAACCCAAAGGGCAATGTTGTAAAAGTAAACTTTGGACAAGGTGGTGATGCTAAGGGTGGGACTATGAGAATTAGAAAATCCAATCCTAAAGCTAGAGCATCTTTTAGAGCTAGACATAATTGTGATTCACCAGGACCTAGACACAAGGCCCGTTACTGGAGTTGTAGAAAATGGTAAAACTAAAAACTTTACTCACAGAAAAAAAAGAGTTAGGTGGTGCTTATATAGAAAAGATTCGCATGCTTACTGATAGAAACAATCATACTATGGCCAGATATGAATTAGCTAAGATGGTTGGTAGTAAACAACATATGAAATTCTATCAAGGAATTATAGACATACAAGATGTCGTAGGAAGTTTACCACGAGGTCTTAGTATGGTTAGAAATGATATGGAAAAACCATTTATGAATTTATTGAAGAAGACATATTCTAATTTTGATATTATACACGGAGTACTGTAATGATAAAACTAAAGAACTTACTAAAAGAATGGAACAATACTGATTTCAAAAAATTAGAAAATAGATGGTCTAAAAAATTCAATGGTGAGCCAGATGGACTTACAGAGTTTGAAAGAAAAGGTGGTAAGGATACTGTAGTAGAGGATTTGAATGTAAACTTTTATTCTCAGATTCGTGGTCAAGCAAAGTATCTATTAGACAGTGCTAAAAACTTACAGAGAGCTATAAAGAATCAGAATGATATGACTACTATAGAAGAAATAGAATACATCTATACTAAATCAAAACTTATGTTAGAGATGACTAAAGATAGGAAATACCAACAATGATAAAACTAAAAGACTTACTAACTGAAAGTTTCTTTGTTGCTATAACACCGAATCCAAGAGGAGTAGTTGCAGTTGGAAGGTCAAAGATACGTTCTAAAGGAATGGGTGCTGGAATGTTATCGGCTTCTGCTGATAAAATACTAGCTTCAGAGGTAGGTAGAAACATATCAGCTGAAGCAAAGGATAAATTAGAAATCGTAAAAACATATGATGAAAAAGGTGTACATCACGGAAGAAGTGGATATGCTAAAGCAAAGGCTGCAAGAAAATATGTTTCTGCTATTGTTGGTGAAGTAAATTTAGATATCAAAGTTAGTAACAAAACTATACCGGTTACTAAAAACATAGATATGATAATTGGTAAAAGTCAGAAAGAAGTTGAGAGTATTCTAAAGAGTAAGTATAAGGTTAGGGTATGATTAAACTAAAAGATTTAGTAAATGAAGCATACAAACATCCATTATACGGAAGTGATACAGAATATTGGGAAGTAATGAAACCATATGATCTTTATATTGCTGCTGGTGGTAAAGAACCAACAGGCCAATGGTCTACTGCTGGACCTGGTGGTAACAAAATGATTTACAGAGATAAAGCTACTAAAGTAAGAGTTGATAGAGGAATGCAGATTGGTAATCTACCAGGCGGAGTTTTTCTTATAGATGGTGGCAAAAAGAAAGCATATAGAATTATTACTAAAAAAGGTGGAACAGGTACTGAAAAACATTTGAGAAAAATATCAAGTAATTATTCTTACAGTATCTGGAAGAATTGGTTATAGACAGTGATAAAACTCAAAGATTTATTGACAGAGGATTGGCTTACTCACAAAGGTAAAACTCTCTGGTATCCAGCACATACCAGAACAACAATGGCAAACATTAGTTCGATGGATATGATAGCACTATATCCTAAGCAATTAGAATCGATGTTTGGTAAACAACCTATCAGCTCCTTTCATGTTACTAGTCCTGAACATCTAAAAACAGTAGATAATATACTTGGTAAGAAAAGGTCTATATCTACATTCACTCGTGCTAACAAAGACTCACCCTTAGCAAAAGGTAAAGGTATACAGACCATAGGTGGTATCGTATTTTATGTGAGAGGTGACTTATTAGCAACTAGATATATGGACTTCGATAGTGTGCCTGATAAGACAGGCCGTAGATGGATGGAAGGACATTATATTACAGGTGACAGAGAGGTATGGAACAAAGCTGTAAGAGCTGCTGGATGGCGTAAGAAGTATGATAAGTTGAAATCTGATATGTATGACTTAGAAGAAAAGTTACGAGACCAGTGGATGGAAGACGATGCTAAGATGCCTTGGAATGAGATAGAAAAAAAGAAAAAGAAAGCTGTTGGTCCTATGGTAAACAAATTTATAAAAGCCTATTTTGACTGGCAAAATAAATATCTAATGGCAAACAAAGAGATATTCAAAAAAAGACTTAGGTCTGTAGAAAATAAACCATCTGCGTGGTGGAATGAGATACTTATATATAATACTAAAATCATAGACGCTTTTGTGTTGAGTAGGATAACTAAAGATGGTAACTGGGAACAATTTGGTAAGCCAGGTAGATATCAAGAAGAGTTATACAAATATGTACCAAAGAGTAAAGTAACAATTGGTACACCAGCAAAGTTTAGACAATGGTTTGGTAAAAGAGAAGGTATAATAGACCAGGTATGATAAAACTAAAAGACTTATTATTAGAAGCTGTTTCACAAGGTGAACTAAATCAAGTAGAGAAATACTTAGATAAGGTATGGGGAAGCGTTGGTATTGATGTTGAATTTACAAGACACTTTATGGACAGAGTAAATGATGCGAGAAATGGTAAACCTATAAATCCAGCAGAACTAATAAAGATATACAGACAGATATATAAGAAGTATGGTAAGCCAATATCTCAAATACCTGATGGTGTAAATATACTACTAAAAGATATGAGTACAGATATAAATGTACCAGTGGTTCTGAGATGGAATGGGAAAGAGTTAGAGATGATAGCTAAAACAATTATGAGGAAAAGGAATTTCAAGTCAAGTACAAAAAAATATTCAATAGGATAGGTTATGAGTCAAGAAGAGTTAGAGCAACTTAAGAGATATAAACATTTAAGAGCAACATCAAGAGTACCAGCAGATTTAGCAGCTGCTATAAATACTTTTATAGAACAAGCAGTTATAACTGGTGAGTATAAATTGGATACGATGCCGTCAGAGTATGTAAATAATCTTATAGATGCTTTGACAAAATATCCTGAGTTTGATTTTCTTACAAAGGAGTTATTGGAAATCTTAAATAAAGAAGTAAAACCTTATCTTAAGAAAGTATATATTATATTTATTACTAAAGGAATACCGAGTTACTAACTAAAATAGAGGAGAATCCCAATGGATAAATCCAAGGTAAAGACGGTTACACAAGTCAAGGCAGACCAACCCTGTGAGAATAAAAGACAAGCTCTATCACAAATCAAAAGAATCGATTGGAGTAGTCTAGAATTTAGAACACCAAATCAGAAAACATTCTATCGAACTATTGGAAGAAACGATGTTACATTTTCAATAGGTCCTGCTGGATGTGGTAAGACATATTTGGCTACACATTATGCTCTAAAGAATTTGGCTCAAGGTAAGTATGATAAGTTGGTGATTACAAAACCACTGGTAGAAGTTGATGGTGAAAAGATGGGATACCTACCTGGTGATATAGATGAGAAGACTGCTCCTTATATGATGTCGTTATATTACAATATGGAACAGATTATTGGTAAACAAAGATTGGATGTTCTCAAAAAGGCTGGAGTAGTACAAGTTATTCCTTTAGCATATATGAGAGGACTAACACTAACAGATAGTATAGTTGTATTGGACGAAGCACAAAATGCCACACCATCACAAATAAAAACTTTCGTAACTCGTATAGGACAAGGAAGTAAATATATCATAAATGGTGATTTGATGCAATCTGATATCAAAAATGAAAATGGTTTAGAGGATGCTATCAAAAGGTTCACTGGATTACGAAGAGTGGGATTCAGTCAGTTTGACTTAAGCGATGTCGTTAGACATCCTATTGTCGCTGAAATGTTAGAAAGGTATCAAGATGATTATGATATAGGAATCCTATCAGCGGAAGAAACTTTATCTATGTGGATAGAGCGACAGATATATGATGAACCAACAACAAAGAATAGATATTTTTATAACTTAAGGAACTAATATGAAAGTAAATGTTGCAGAAAGAGTACCGCCTGGTGACAGGTGGAAAGTGGGTAATACAGTTTATGAATCACTAACTGAGTGTCTGAATCAGATATTCTTAGAAAAAGGAGTAGCATATTTTGAAGTTGATGCACAAAATGGAAGCATTACTATTGACGATGGTATTGAAGCTCCAAAGCCGCCTCCAAAGACTTGGGACTTATATGGAGAAAAGAATGGCTAAAAGTAAACAAAGACGGAGATTGAGGTCTGATGCTGTTTATAACAATGCAGATAATATGGTAATGGTAAAGTCTAATGGTGATGAAATAAATATCATTTGCAATACAGAAGACCAAATGGATAAAGTTGTAAAGAGAATGACAACTGATACTTGTGTTCTTTCTAGTTACGAAGAATGGGACGAAGGTAAAGATAAGAAATGGATATTGACTTTTGCCGTTTGTGATGATGAGTTCAGATTTGTTCCTGAATATAATTAAGGGTAGTATATATTTATATGAGTAAAGTCTATCCTTTAGGAGAAAAGAGATGTTGAAAAAAATGATAATAGGCCTGTTATTGGTCTCATCGTTATTTGCTGAAAATGAAATATGGAAGTTTTTAAAGTATTCTACTGCTTATGGCAGTTTTAGTTTGAATGCTCCACGATATCAAGATGATAGATTCGCTATAGTTGGTGGATTATCAACTGGATTACTTCAAGTAGAAAGAACAGAGAGAGAATTAAAGCCTGATTTTCAAACATCATTTGGACTTCGTAAGATTGCAAGATTTCAATATGAACCAAAAAGAGGTGTGAGAAATGCTGGTAATGGTGGAGAATGGTACGATGGTTCAGAATCAAATGCTAATGAAAGTGCCACATTTGGTCCTATAAAAGGTTGGGAATACCTAATGAAATGGTCTGAAGGTAGACAATGGGGTAATGATTATGTAAACCAAGAATATTGGGTAAGATACATTGGTGATTGGGCTATGACTAAAGTCGGTTGGACAGAGTTAGGATTGGAAGACTTGAGTTACATACACGGAGATTTGAGATTACATCTTACGCCAGAAGCACTAAATAACAAGCTACACTTTTCTATTGGACTAAAACACAGACAACATCCTGTATATGGATTTGATGCTATGGTTTTAGATACCACTTGGTATAAGGGACAATGGTGGAACTTTGCTGAAGATGCTTTTGATGTCGATGATAATATGTGGTATGATTCTACTATGATAGATCCTGATTCACCTACTGGCTGGGAAAAAAGAACACTTTATGAAGTAGATCCTGAAACAGGTGAAGTTAGAGAAGTAGAAGGTTCAGGTCCTTTTTGGAACGGTAGAGGCGAGTATTGGGGACATGATTGGTTATGGAGAGATGCCGATGGTAAGTTATTTGCTTATACAGATAGAGAATATTTTGTATATCACTTTCCAAGAATGTTAGAGAAGTATATCAATGGAAAGAAAAAAGATTTAGGATACCAAAGTGAAACATCTTTGGTATTGGGTATAGACTTTTACCACTATGATGATAATTGGTGGATACATGGTTGGGGTAATTGGTTACCTGTTCATTATGGACATACAGACCACGCATACCATAATGCTGCTAATTATCAGACCCATTTAGAAGAGGGTGGTGAACCAAGTGAATTTATGTTTATGGAACCTATGTGGCATAGTTGGAATGATTATGATATGGGTGCTATATTAGGAGTAAAGGTAATGGAAAATTTAGGAGTATTTACAGAAGGTAGATACCTTTACTATTGGGAAAGGCCGGCTTATGATATAAAGTTCGGTATGAATTATCAATTTGTAGGATGGTAAGGAGAATACTATGTGTGAATGTGAAAATTGCCAATGTGGCAAAAAATAAATAGACAACGCAAGGAGCGTATAATGAAAACAATACTAACAGGAATACTTTCTTTGATAATATTCTTTGGTGCAGTTCCGACTGCTAATGCTTCAGATATGAAGATGGCAGGAATGGGAGAAATCAAAAAGAAGAAAAAGAAGAAGGGCAAGAAAATACAGAAAGGCAAGAAAGGAAAGAAGAAAGGCTTCTTTTCTAAAATGTTTGGAAGTAAGTAAGGAGAAAGCATATGATATTACAAATACTATTTTGTTTACTAATAATTCTTTATTGGTTTAGTGAGGGTGTAACTGAAGGTTGGACTTGGAGTACTAAAGCAAGAAAAAATAAGAATAAACTAATACACCCGAACAACGGAAAGAATGGTATATTCGATTATCATATGTGGAGAATTTTAGAGAATGTAGGCATATGGGGTGCTGTAATTGTGGCATTCTTTATTGAAGCTTCATTCTCTAAATTCTTTTGGTTAGGTGTTGGTAGTTGGTTCATAGGAACATTTTGTTATGAAGCCGCTTTGAATCATGTAAATAAAGGAACAATTTATAAACCAATAGATTACAAATGGCATATCTTAGGGTACGACATTCCTTGGTGGGGTGGTAAAAAGATTTATATCTTACCAGCTACTGGACTAATAGTACTTTTGTACGGAATGTGGATATAATACTGGTGGATGGTACTACAATAACAGGAGAAAACAGATGTTAAAGAAAATTATAATAGGTTTATTATTAACCTCATCTTTGTTTGGAGAAACCGAACTTTGGAAATTTTTTAAATACTCAACTGCTTATGCTAGCTTTAGTTTGAATGCTCCAAGATACCAGGATGATAAGTTTGCTATTGTCGGTGGATTATCTACTGGCGATTTAGAGGTAGAAAGAACTGAAGGTGAGTTG
>Ga0070747_1000023_pt1 | contig 60779 bp, 63 predicted proteins | sample VirMetDEL_Mar_31_FD_77321 | JGI IMG/M metagenome (GOLD analysis project Ga0070747, IMG submission 77321) | Aqueous microbial communities from the Delaware River and Bay under freshwater to marine salinity gradient to study organic matter... | ecosystem: Environmental > Aquatic > Marine > Coastal... | reverse complement strand
CAGAAAGAAAAGAAACGACTGTATAGTTATATAACCAAAGGGAATTTTGCCCAAGATATTTTTGAGTCTCATGCCAATGTTGCGGAGGCCGCTTTTCTATGGCAAAACAAGGATAGGATTTTCAAGATGATTAGAACGCAAGGCGTCGAACAAGGAAAATCTAAAGTTCTTGATGGTATTACATCACCTAGTAGAGGTGGACGTTCTACCAAAAACTTTGAACCTGTAAAAAAAGGTTTCGACCCTAACAAGTTCTTAGGTTAGTAATTGTACAATGTTTATAAAACAATTATTTAATTTTTAAAATTTAGAACAAATGAAAGTTTATTCGGCTAAATATGATGCCAGTCAAGCAACAGCGGACAACTCGCTAACTGCAAATTTATTGAAGTACCCAGAGATTGCAAAAAAAGTAATCGAATTGTACCCACGTTACACTACTACTTACCTACTTGAAAAACTAGGTTTCGGTGCTAGTGAAAAAGTGCTTGGAGACAACTCTTTTGAATGGAAAGCAATGGGTCGTTACAGACAAAAACAAATCTTAGACGCTACGGTTACTCTTGCATCAGACGGTGCAATTGCAGCTGGTGCAGCAATTTCTTTTGATGTAAAAGACCACACAGGAGGAAACACCTGTATGATTAATGCAAATGACATTATTCGTATTGGTGGTTACCAATTCCACGTAACTTCGGTTACTGCAGGTACTGGGTCTGAGGACCACGCTACTGTAGCAACTAAGTCTTTACAAGCTATTGGAAACAGCGTTACTATTGGTACTGCAGATGATGTAGTAGCAATTATTGGTAACGCATTCGGTGAAGGTTCTGAAGGTAGTACTGTAGGAGAGGGTTACTCTTACCCAGAAACTCACAAAAACTATGTAACTATTTCTCGTAAGAAATTAGTTATTGATGCTACTGACTTAACAGACATTACTTGGGTTGAGCACAATGGTCACAGACTATGGTTCTTTACTAAAGAGCAACAAACTGAAGCTCAGTTTATGTACGACCTAGAAGTAATGAGATGGTTTGGTAAATCTACTATGTCTGGAGACATTACCGTTGCTGGTCAACAACAAACTCAGTTATCAGGTGTACCTGTTATTGGAGATGGTCTTTTTGAGCAAATCAAAGGTGCTAACACTTTGACGTATGGTACTAACGGTGCTAATAATGCAGAATTATCTGTAGATGTTTTAACTGAATTCATTGGTAACCTTACCATGAATGCACAAAACGCTACAGGTAACGAGTATGTAGTATTTACTGGAACACAAGGAAAAGTTCAGTTTGCTAAAGCAATGAAAGATTTCTTAGTATTAAACGGTGCTGGTGGTGCTTCTGTATTAGTAGATAAAGCTGGACAAGATGTAGCTTTAGGTGCAAACTTCTCTACTTACTACGCATTAGGAAATAAGATTACTGTAGCACACTGCCCAGTATTTGATGACCCTAATATTGCTCCTAACCCTGCTTACGCTAATAATGATGCAATTGGAAGCACGTTTAAAGCTACTACTGCTCTTTCAGGAGTTATGGTATTCTTAGACATGAGTGTAAACCAAGGTGTAAGCAATATTGAGCTTATTGCTAAAGGTGCAGAAGGAGTTAACCGTAACTGGGTTAAGAAATACGTACCTGGAATGATTAACCCTTACGATTCTAAATCTATGCTTGCTGCTTCTGGTGATGACAAATTTGAATGTCACTGGTTAACGCAATCTGGTATTATTGTAAGAAACCCACTTTCTTGTGGTATTTTGAAGCCGTTTAACGTTTCAATCTAATAAGTGTATAATTAAGCGCACCCCTTCGGGGGTGTGTTTATTTTTATAAATTAAAAACAAAAAAAGCAAAGATTATGGCAGAGCAAAATTTCGTAAAGTACGAGTACTACAAACACAAAAATTTTAATTTTTATGAGTTTAGTTCGTACAGATTAAAAAACGGTAAACTTGTTACATATGAAGATATTAATGGTTTATCTAGTAAACTTAGGTTTACAAACCCAGTAGTTTTATTAGACATGAGCAATGAAGGGCATGTTTTAATAGATGAATTTTTAAAAGAAAGCCCTTTTGTTTTATCGGGCGAGTGGTCTAGATTAGATATAGCAGAGCAAGAAAGAGTTAAAACTAAATCTACTTTAGATTCGGCAAGAGCTATTATTGAAGCTGCAAAGATGTCAGACAAAGATGTTGTAGATTATGCTACATTATCTGGATATAATTTAAATTCAGATTTAGATGTACTTAGAGCTAAAATAATTGAAGTAGCTCAATCTAGTCCTGATGCATTTATGGATAAGCAATTTGACCCTGAAAAAGACTTAAGAGTATTTATCATTCAGGCGTTAAAAGCAAAGAAGCTTAACCTTAAGAATAACACTTACTTCTATGGAAAAGAAGCGATTGGAACTAACGAAGAACAAGTACTAGTTTGGCTAAAAGACCATAAAGATATTTTAGCTATCTTGAAGAACGAAATTCGAGGTGAGAAATTACCTAATAAAAAGAATGCTAAAGCTTAAGTAAAATGGATGCAGCTGCTGCTAGAACTAGGATTAGAAACATTATAGATAGTGAAGCTACGGCTTTCTTTATTGACGCAGACTTAGATGCTTTTTTAGCAATGGCGACAGAAGAGTTTATTCAGCAATATTATAGTGCTTTTGAAACTACACAAGATAGTAGAGATAAACTACAAAAACTAGTTATATCTAAAGACGTAAGTTTAGTAGATGGTACAGCTAGTGCTATAGATACATTAGACGGAGATGACACATACGGTAGATTTTTATCAGCTTATGTAAAAACCTCTCCTAATGTAAATGTAAAAGTAGTTCAGATAGGTGATATAAGTGCATACTTAAATGACCCTTTTAATAAAGCTGATTCTTCTAACCCTGTTATTTACTTTCAGGGTGGTAATGTAAACTCTATTGGGTTTGCTTCAGCAACTGTTTGTGTTTTTACTTACTTACAGCATACAACATTGTTTACTAACTTAGATGCGACTACCCATGAAGAGGTATGTCAGATTGCAGCTCGTAAAATCTTGGCGACATTGGGAGACCCAAGATACCAACTGATTCAGGCAGAAATAACTGAACGACGAGTATAACGATGCTTTTTGCTCCCTGCTTTCTAGAAAGGGTGAGGTAGGGAAACTTACTTTGCCCTTTCTTATTAATAAAAAACTATGGCAACACTAAACGAAATTGCGTACAACATTAAAAACCTCGTATCAGGAGGTGTAGCTTCTGACGATTCAGATGTATCACTGAGACAGATAAAGTTTATGGTAAACTACCATAGAGCTAATTTATTGATTCAGTATACTGACAACGGGAAGAAAGCTTCTAATGCTATTTTTCAAGTACACTCTACTACCCCCAGCTCTAATGGTATAGAGCTTGGTTTGGTAGGATTCAATGACAATAGAGCTATTAGAAGTATTGCTTACAAAGATGACTCTTCAGTAGATTCTTCTTACGTACCATTGCCTATAGTTCAAAATCATGACCGAGTGTTCGTGAACAACTCTAGGTTTATACTTAAAGGAGGGAGTAAGATTTCTACGCTTTCCGATAGGAAACTATATGTTTGGGAGGGTGAGTCTTTGGTTAGTGACGGTTCTCTAGAGATAAATGGAGTATTTTCTGACCCTACTACAGTTTCTTCTTATAGTAGCGATGAAACTACTCAATATCCTATTCCAGAAGAATTAATCCCTCTACTAGTTCAAAACGTATTGCAACTAGAGTTTAATGTTATGTTATCTACAAATGCAAAATCAGCTAATAACCAAGTAGACGAAAATGCGGGAAGTAAAGAACCAGGAGTACAGTAAAAAATACAAAAACAAGTATACTACTTTAAAAGATATTTACGACTCAATTAAAAAAGAAATTAGAGTCAGTGGTACAACAAAGGACAGAATGCTATCGTATAGCGAATATTATGCGATTTTAGAAGCTTTTTTAGAAGAATGGATTAATGTTATAGCTAAAGAACAAGAAGTCCTTAAAATGCCTTTAAACCTTGGGAGTATGTATTTAAAGAGGTTTCCTCACAAAAGACCTTTTCATGTACGTATAGACCACAAAAAATCTAAAGAAGAAAACAAAATAGTATTGTATAAAGTACCGATACTTGATGACGAGTATACAAAGGTAATGTGGGATAGACCCTATAAACACAGTAAATATAAAGTGTTACCTTTAACAAGATTTAAAGCATTAATAAATAATTAAGATGAAAGGAAGTCCTAAAATTAGTGTAAAGCAAGTGGTAGCAGCAGTAATACGTAATTTAGGTATACAAGACGCAGCAAAAGAGTTTCACAACTTTGTAGAATGGTCTTTTGAAGCTGAAAAGAAAATTGGTTCTTATCTTACGTTTGACAAAAAAATAGCAACTCTTACAGTTACAAGTAAAAAAGTTTTATTACCAGAAGATTTTATAAATACAATAGAAATACTTTCTGAAAACGGTGACTACGATACTACTAACTGTTACTCTTCAGGAAATTATTTAAATATTGACGTTTCTGATAATACTATTATAAAATTACATTACGAAGCTATAAGCACAGATGATGATGGTTATCCAACTATATCGGCTGCACATGAAGACGCTATAGCTGCTTACATTATGTACAAGTACAAAGGAAGAGAGTATTATAATCAAAAACTTCCTAGATATGTATACCAAGACTTAAAAAATGAATGGTCCAACTTATGTGCTCAAGCTAGAGGTAAAGACAATATGCCTTCTAAACAACAATGGAGAAATATAGGTAAATACTGGAACTCATTACAACCTACAAGAGATACAACTCGTAAATTATTTTAATTATGGCAGAGTCTAATAAAAAACCAAATTCCTTTACTAAAGGAATGCAATCAGATATAGACCCTAATTTACTGCCATCCGAAAGTTATAAAACTGCAATTAATGCTCGCTTAATGACTAAGCAAGATAATTTGTTTGTTTTAAACTCAGCTGAAGGTAATGCTTTAGCTAGAAACTTATCAGACGCACAAAAAACTTTTAGCAGTTTAACTTTTGGTACACTTAGTACTGATACTAGAACAATTGGTAGTACAAACTACGATGTAAGTCGATACATTGACAACATCATAGCATCTATTACATTTGGAGGTGCTACACACGTTACCACTTATTATCATGTAGATGGAGAGAGTTTAGACGAAGAAGTTTTAATTATAAATGCGTTTAATCAGCTAATATACCCTGAAGTGGAAACTACAGGCTCTGCTGCAATTAAAGCTGCGTTTGATGTCAACATATCAATAGCAGACAAAACTCTTCAATTGATACCTTATTACTCGTCCTCGATAGGGGATTACTCTATAGCAGCTACAGCTCAAGAAAAATCAGCTACATTTCAATCTTATGTTGGATACACTCTAGCAGAAAGAGGTAGCCTTGTAGATACGTCTTTAGACTTTACTACTACGTTTGGTATAGAAACTCGAAGTGATTCTGTACCTTCAATTAGTGACAACTGGTCAGGAACAGATAGCGATATTACTATATTAGGTTATGCTTCTGCTTTACTTACTACATATATAGGACTTCCTTATTCTAATGCAACTAAAAACAATTTACTTACTGTAGCTACAAACTCAGGAGAAAATGCTATATATTTTATTTCTAAAACTGACCAAACAGTAAGTTTTGTTCCTTCGATGACAAGGACCTCTACTGCTGACGTAATTACTAGTGCAGCTTTTACAGGTGCAATTGTAGCCACAAATAATGGTAACGGATATACTGTAGCAAACAAAACCATGACATTTGATACTAACTCTAGTAGTACTAGTTACCAAATAGTTGGTTTAGAAACGTTTAGCGATTACATGATTGCTTTGTGTCATAATGCTGCTACAGGAAAAGATAATATTATAAAATTATCTGTAGCTGATAATGGAACTATTACTACTGCAGAAACTATATTTGGAGAGCTAGATTTAGGTTTTACTGCTAAAACATTGGTAAGAACAGAAAAATCTGAAGAGAATGAAAAGTTTCACAGGTTATACTGGACTGATGGAACAAACCCTTTAAGAACTGTAAACTTAAAAGAGTCCGTATCTTATTATCAGAATTTAACATCTGCTAATGAGCTTAATGTTTTTAACAGTAAATATCAGAAAGCCCCTAACATTACTTCTATACTTACAGGTGGTTCGGTAAGTTGTGGTTCACATTCTTACTGTTATAGGCTTAAGTCAGAAGATGGTAAGCTTTCAAAAATATCTAATATATCTGAACCTATTCATGTAGCTAAAACTAGTAGAATAGCAGATTACCACGAAATAAAAGGTGGCCCTCCAGAAGGAGCTAATAATATTTCTAATTCTAGTGTAAAGATAGAAGTAGACGGAATATCAAGTGCTTTTTCTCAAGTTGAAATTATTGATATTTTATACATAGATGAGATAGGGTCTATACAACCTAGAATTATAGGTTCAGGTTTAGTAGAAGACGGTAAGTTTACTTATGTACATAACGGTAATGAAACAACCACTGAAATAAGTATAGCTGAAATATTTAAAACAGAAACCGTTTGGAGCACGTGTAAAGACTTAGCAATAAAAGATAATAGACTATTTGCAGTAAACCTATCTAGTGACTTAAGTGATATTACAGAAAGTTTTAGAGTAAAGTCTTACAGGAGAAATAGAAATACAAATGCTTGGGAAAAACAAGATGGATTAATAAATACTGATTTAGGAGAAGATGTTATTTATGATGATGGTATATCTTCATTTGAAAACATTGGTTATTACGGGTATTTGAAAGGAAGCGATTACTCTAATGCTTTTATACCTGGTGCAGAGTCTGATGGTTTTGCTACAGGTACAGGAGTAAGAGTTACTTTTAATACTAAAAAGTTTCCTTTATCTGATTGTACATACTTCCAAAGAGAAAATTCTGGAATTTTCGACAGTGGCGACCAACAAAAGAAAAACTTTACAAGCTATAATAAAGCTCCTTTGTTTTCTCAAAACTTAAGAAGAGAAGGCGCAGATGGATTTTATGATAATTATAAAAACCCTCTTTTTGTAAAAGACTTTAAAGGATACCAAAGAGGTGAAGTGTACAGGTTTGGTATATTGTTTTATGACAGAAATCTAAACCCAGGTTTTGTAAATCCTATTGGGGATATTAGAATGCCTGATAATTCTACTAATTTTTCTACATTAAACGCTGCAGGTTCAGCTATATCTATTGGTGAAGATGGTCAAACTACATTTAAGTATTGTGGTACTACTTCTTTTACTGATAGCACTACAGACACAAGCGACGGAGCAGCTACAGTTGCACACGTTGCTAACACAGCTATAGTTGCAGGCTTGCATGTATATGGAGATGGAATACCAGAAGGTACTAGAATAACTACGATAAATAGTACTACTCAGTTTACTATGAGTAATAACGCTACCGCTACACAAACAAATGTTACATTAAACTTTGTAAACCCTACAGAAAAAAATATTAATGGGTATGTGTTGTTTCCACAGTTTGATGTTAAGCTTAGTGCAGATATTTTAGCTAAAATTGGTGGATACTCTATTGTTCGTGTTGACAGAACAGATAGTGATAAAAGAATAATTCAAAATGGAGTTATAACGCCTGTAATTAACATGCAAAATAATGACTCTAGTAAAAGGTTAAGAAATAAATTAGGAGTATACGCAACTCCTTATGGTTCTCCAGACTTTCAGCATGAAGGTTTAAAAATAGGTCAAACTACTTTTACATTTGATAGCCCTGAGTCAAACTTAGCTAATAGGCCATATATTCATAAAGTGGGAGATAAAATAGGAGTATCTGCTAGACTAGACTCTGTACAAAACACTTTTACAGAAGATAACGTACCTAATGATACTACTTTAGACTCAGAGCTAAACTCTTGGACTGGTGTAAGAGCAAAAGAGTCAGGTAACTTAGCGGCAGGTAGATTCTTTTTGGGTGGAGAAAGTGCAACAAATAATAGTGCAGGTAATTCTATATATACAGTGTTTACACTTAATGATGATTCTTTCTTTTATTATAACCTAGGAAGTGTAGGGCCTAAAGGAAGAAATGTAGGTGATGATATATATAAACCAATAAAACATGCTCAAGCTGTAGAACCTGGTGGAACTGTTAGTAGTGCAAAAAATGGTTATGATATAGCTTTTACTGGTGCAAAAGACAAAGACTTTCATAATTATTCTCTTTCACAGGCAAGACAAGATTCTGGCGGTACTGGTTCAGGTATCTATGTTGTTTCTTCTCCTATATCATTTACTGCAGATTTTTATGATGCGGGTAGTAGTGGTTGGGGCGATAGTAAGTTTGATGGTAGAGCTGTACTTGAAGGATGTGCTACTACTTTTATATCGTTAGATGATAACAAGCTTATAGAGAGTCATCAGTTTGGTTGTGGTGATTCTAGTAAAAACATTTTACAAAGAATTAATTATAACGCTGACCAAGACAATAAAGATGGCGCAAGGATTTACTCATCAAAAATGTATTGTACTGTAACAAGAGATGTTAGTACATCCGCTTATGGAGGTAACGAGCTTTCTAACTTTTTAAACAACAGGTATATGCTTACGGGGCACGAAAACTTTAGCCCTACAAGCTCCGATAGAGTAGATGTATTTGGAGGTGATACTTACATTAACATGTATTCGTTACGTAAACTAGTATACGTTAGTGATAGAACAGATGGACATGCACCTAACGTAGGGTTTGTTTTTCCAGTAGAAAGTACTGTTAACTTAGATATGAGAGATGGTAACTTCTTTGGCGTAACAGATACATTAGCTCATAATGTACAAGATGATTTATTATACAATTCTACTTATAGTTCAAGAAATACATCTAAAACATTTTTACAAAAGCCAGAAGATTTTGACCAAATAAACACAATGTCAAATATGATTGCTGCTTCTAGCTTAAAAATAAGTGGTGATACATTAGATGCTTACACTGATTTTCCTGCAGCAGAAGTACATGAACTTAACACAAAGTTTGGACCTATTTACAATATATTTAACTTAAGAGGTGATTTGTTTACACTGCAAAGCGGTGCTGTTGCAAAACTATCTGTTAATCCAAGAGTTGTTGTTGATAATGCAGACGCAGCAGCCGTAACTATTGCAACGGGTACAGGAAGAGTTATAGAACGAAGTGATTACGTAGACACACAGTATGGTAGTCAGCATTATAATAATGTAATTACTACAGGTGTTTCAGCATATTGGTTTGACTCTTATCAGTCTGCGTTTTGCAAACTAGTTTATGGTCAAGGTATAGCTGTACAAGATTTAGGTGTAGTTACACAGAACGCAAATTTATTTGACGCTTTGAAAGATTTGCAAATAAAAGACGAGCCTCTAGATTTGTCTAAAGGTGGTGTAGCTTTAGCGCATGATTATCGTCACTCAGAAGTCACTCTAAGTGTTACCCATCCTACTTTTGCTAACAACCTTAGTATTACCTATAGTGAGTTATCAGACGTGATGGTAAGTAAGAAGTATCAATCTGTAGCAAAATCTATTAATCATAAAGGTGAGCTTTATACAGTTGGATACACTAAACTAGCTGGTTCAGATGATATATCTAGCGGTTCTTTATGGTTAGAAAATAGTTTAAATAATGCTAACTCATATTACAATGTTACTTTACCTAAATGTTTAGATGTAACTTTTGTGTGTAACGAAAGCGTTTATTCAACTAAAAAATTCGATAAGCTTGTTATGTATTGCTCTGGTAATATCAATACAAAGAAATTTACTACTTTTACATTTACTGATTCAATGAGTGGTAGTTCAATAACAAATAATGAGTTTTCTGACAGAATGGCTAACGGTAAACACATAATACCTATTACAGATGGTACTAATAAAGCTCAAGGCCAGTATCTAATTATTAATGCAACTGCTCCTATTGCTAACTACCCAGTTGAGTTATTTGGCGCACTTGTCCACAATAGAATAGTAAAATGATAAATTACTTAGGAAAAGAAGAAGAAAAGAAATTAGCTAATGCATTGTACTACGGTGGAGGTGCTGTAGGAAAAGCTATAGGTATGTCAGGACTTAATGAGAGTTCATTATTTGGCAGTAAAGAAGATAGAGAAAACAAAGAGCCATTAACTGACAAACAAAAAGAAACCAATAGTGCTAACTTAGGAGCTGGTTTAGGATTAGCTAGTGCAGCCATTTCAGCACTTGACACTGACCCTGAGTATGGAAATGCTGATGTTGCTGGTTCTGCTTTACAATTTGCTTCTATGGGGGCAGCTGCAGGACCAATTGGAGCTGCTGTAGGTGGAGCAGTTGGTTTAGGTGTTGGACTTCTTACTAAGGGTAAAAAGAAAAGAGAGAAACGTAGAGAAGAATCTGCTAAAAGAGAGAAAGACCAATTATCAGAAGATTTAAAATTACAAAGCGAACGCTCTATAGGTTACCAAGAAGGTGGGGAAATACAAATGAGTAATTTAGGACATATAGATTACAGGCCTTCTATTGGTTATGGTGCTGGATTTACAGGCCCTAGTGAAACAGAAGATATATATTTTAAGTCAGGAACACAAAGAGCCCCTAAAGGTTACTTTGAAGAGTCTATGGCTAGACTAGAAGTAAAGCCAGAAACTGCAATAAGGTTAGCACAAAGATATATAGACCCAGCTAAGATGCCTGATATATCTATGTATAGCAGCTCCACTCGAACACCTAGACCTCAAATCAATATAGCGAGTGGACAGTACGATGCTTATGATGTACGCATGCAGAAGTCTGGTGTGGAAGCTGGTAGAGTAGATGATATGTCTTTAGGTAATTATAATACAGGTGGTATGACTAAAGGTGCATACAGCCATAAGACAAACCCATTAGCAGTAGTAGATAAGAATGGTCAACACACAGGGATGGAGCTTACAGGCGGCGAGGGTGTATTTGATAAGCCTGCGATGGAAAAGATTAAACGAATGGTAGCTGGAGGACAATTCAAAGAAGCAGGCGTGTTCGTGAACAATGAAATGAAAACTTGGAAACATAAATAGTATGGACAAGAAACAATTACAACAAATTTTATCTCAAGCTACTCAAGGCACAGGCTTATTCCCAGAGATGATGATGGCTCAAATACTAGTTGAGTCTGGAAGTCTTAATTCAGAATTAAGCGTTAAGCATAACAACTTTTCTGGTCAAAAAGCCTTTGACTTAACTGGAAAAACAAAAGATGTCGATTACGCTGTAATGGACACTACAGAAATATTTAATACAAAAAAAGAAGCTAAAGATTTTTCTAAAAAACAATCCGCTAAAGGGTTGAAAACTATATCTACTACTAAAAACAGTAATGGTCAATTTGTTTTAAAAGTAGAACAGGCTTTCAAAAAGTTTACTACCCCAGAAGAGGGAGTTAAATCGCACATAGATTTTTTAATAAACAATCCCCGCTACGCAAAAGCTGGGGTATTAGATGCTGCTACACCTGAAGACCAAGCAAAAGCTTTAAAGTCAGCTGGTTACGCAACTGACCCATATTACGCAGACAAGCTTGTAAGTGTTTTAGATAATACTGTAAGAAAACAATTTCCTGAATACTTACAAAATCAAAGCAAAACTGCTTCACCACAAACTAAATCTTCATCATTTACAGTTAATTCAGAAGATAAGGCTATGGAAGACTTACTAGCTAAAAGAAAAGAACAAAAAGAAAAATCTTATAGGTTAACTGCAGATTATATATTATCACCAGAAGAAGAAAAAGAAGTTCAAGATGCGGCTTTTGAAACTGCTTCTGATATTCAAGTAAGAATTAATAAAGGTGAGTTAGAAGGTTCTGATAACGAAATTAAGAATATTTATTACAAAGAGTTATCTGAAAAGCTTAAACTAACAAATATTGACGTTAAAGACGCTGATGCTGTAGTAAAAGCTAAAGGATTTATAAAATACGCAACATCTATTTCTAACGAAGAGCTTGGAGAAAGAATAGGTGGCAAGCAATTCGTTGACTCTAAAATAGAAGATGCTCTTGAGAATTGGACAAACAATGTTAACTTAAATTTAAAAAATTTAGGGATTTTAAATGAAGGCCCACTAACACCTACCTCTTCACTCTCTGCTCCTGTCGCTGGCCTGCAGCTACCAACATCCGACTCTAAAACAATACCTTTTAATGTTGAGCTTAAAAAAATAGCTGAAAAGGATAGCAAGATTCTCGCAGAGATGTCTAAAACAGGTGAAACTGCATCTGAATTAGCTGACAGAAAGTTGGCAGAGCAGCAGACTGCTGACAATTCTTTGCGAAAAGGAATAAAAAGAGGCGAAGAAATTGGCGAGTATAGCGACATAGAAGAGGAAGAAGAATCTATGGAGTCTTTAGACTTAAATCAAGACGGTTCTCAAAAACCTGAAAAACCTAAAGATAGCCCTGAAAGCCAAGAAAAAATGCGTAAAGCAGAAAAAGTGCTTTCTGGTTTGAAAGCTGCTGCAGGAATACTATCTTTATCTAAAGCTTTAAGAGACCCTGAAATAGAGACTCCTGAGTTATCTCCCCTTATTACAGAGGCTGTAGAGAAACAAAGGCAACTTTCTAAATCAGGTCTTACAGCAGCTGAAAAAGCAGCAGCTATGTCTAACCTAGATAATGCGTATGCAGGAGCAATGAAGAATGTTTTAAGAGCCTCTGGTGGACAAAGAGGAATGTTCTTAGCTGGACAAGGTGTGGTAGATGCAAATCGAATACAAGGGCTTAATCAACTTGCAGCTCAAGACGCTGCAGTTAGACAACAAAATGTACAGCAATACAATGCACTGGCATCTTCAGTTGGTCAAATGCAATTACAAAGAGATATGTCTGTAGAGCAAATGAAACAAGCTACAATGCAAAAAAACAGAGATGTTCTTGGAGGTATAGGAACAAATCTTGTTTCTGATGCTATAAGTGATGTTTCTTGGTATATAAACCCTAACAGAGATTTAATAGAACAAGCACAAAGAGCTAACCTTGAAGGTTTAGCAGGAGTGAACCAAGTTCCTTACGACGCTTCAAAAAGTGCTACTGTAGGGTCGGCTTCTACAAGACCGAATACTAAATTGACTGAACAAGAAAAGCAGTTACAGAAACAAAAAAACAAAACTAAATAATGGATTACTCTAAAGTTAATAACGCTTTGTCTGGTTGGCAAGGCTCAAGCGCACGAAGAGATAGAGAGCGTGCTGAGTTAGGTCAAGCAATGCAGTTGCAGCAAATGAACATGCAGCAACAGCAAATGGCAGAACAAAAAGAGCAACAACTAGATGATTGGATGCAAGTTATTCAATCTAAAGCTAGTCAGGTTGCTATACGTAACGAAGACAGAGAAACTGTTCAAGGTTTATACGACCAAGAACGTGAGGTGTTTTTAGCTGAATTAGAGAAATCTGGTAATGACCCAGTAAAGTTTATGAATTCTGGAGGTCGTAGAGTTATGCAAAACTTTTACAACAACTTAAGCAATTCAGAAGAAATCCAAAGAATAAAAAAGAATACTCAGCAAGTGCAAGGTTACTACGAAGCCTTAGAGGGTAACGAAGGAAAAAACGCTCACCTTATATCAAATCAAACTAGAAGAGACTTTAATGCGTTTATGGAAGGTGATATTGACTCTTTTGAGCACAAACAACTTGCACAGTGGTCTCAACCAAAAGAAAAAGATTATTCAGGTGCAGGCAACAAGGTGCAAGCTTTTTTAAACGCAGGAGACAACTATAGAATATTTAAAAACAACTACTTGATAGAATATGATTTACCTGATTCTATGTTTGAGTCAGTTTCAGATAGCCAATTAGAAAATTATGTTGCTGGATATGTTGGAGGTGGAAGAGCTAAAGCTTTACAACCTATTTTAGGTTCTATTGGTGAGGTAAACAAATCTTATGGAGCTAGGGTAAATAAACAATTTTCCAAAATTAACAGGAAAAAAATTAGTACTGACACCCTTAAAGCAGGCTCTGAAGAATACGAGTTTGCAATAAAAGACTTTGATTCAGGTACGTTTGTTTACACAGAGTCACCAGAAAATACTGATGTAGTAGGTAGTCGAGGATTCCAAGGAAGTGAGCTTACATTTGCTCAAATTAAATTTGGAGAAAACTCTATAACTGACTTAGAAGGCGATACATACATTTCTGACTTTGCAGCTGATGGAACAATTTATGATGAAAATGGTACATTACTACCAGTAGGTTCTAAAGTTGGTCCTATTCAGCCAATGGGTGTTTATTTAGGGTATAAGATAAAAACAGCAGACGGGTTCAAACTTGTTACTGCAGATGATTTAGATGGAGCTCCACAAGACGCAGAACACGTTATAATGCAAGAGTACCAAGATGATGATTACTTTACAGGAAAAGAACGTTACTACATAGAGATAGACACTACTAACCCTACTAAGATGGCTATGTTATCTAAACAAAAAGGAATAGACGGTGCTTTAGGTAGATATAATAAAGAATCAGGTCTAGGGCAACAGTCAAACGCTCAGGCGCAAAAAAGCACAGCACCGTTATCTCTTACATCTAATCAAGAAGACGTAACGGCAAACGTACAGATTTATGACGCTCCTATTACAACTACTATGCAACAGTTAGGTGTAGACCCTGCAAGAAACATAGTATCTAGAAGTTTACTTTTAGCTTTAGCATCAGGAAGTGATGATGTTAATTCTGGTATAAGTCAATTAGTAAGATTATTTAATGCTGATGATTCACCTGAGTTAAATGCTGCTTTAGTGAGCGGAAACTCAAAACAATTTTTTGACTTATATTTGGAAGGTCTAGTAGCACAAGGTGTAGACCAGAAAGTAGCAATAGACCATTTAATAAAAGTAGACGAACTAAGGAGCAAAATACAAAAAGCACACAACTAAGTTATGGAAGAAAATCTGTGGAATCCAAACCCAGGAACGCCAAGTCAAGACGTTGCTAAGTACGACCAATCATTAGATAGTAACTTTAAAGAACCACAAATACAAGATAACATACAAGCTCCCCAAGAGCCTGTAACTCTTGTTGGTCAACCTGAACAAGGTTTAGACACTTCTATAGAGTCTGACTTATGGAGCTATACAGAAGCTGCAAGACAGCAGCCTCAGCTTCCAGACTTACCAGAGGCAGGTAACCCAGGTATTGATTACGATATGGGTCACCTAGAAAAAATAGGTAGGTCTTTAATGGTAGGTGTAGGTGATATGTTTGATAGTATGGGTGACCTTGCAGATTTTGTAGGTGGTACTCCTTCAAGCATAATTGCAAAACAAGTTTATGGTGTAGATACAGCGAAACCTATATCTGATGCTTTTCACGGATTTGCAGACTACTTACAATCTTACGGAGATACAGTTCCAGGATTACAGGATTTAGAAAATGTAACATGGGATGATTTAACAGATATTAATTTTTGGGAAACAGGGGTAGCGAGAATGCTGCCTTTTGCTTTATCATTACTAGTACCAGCAACTGCTGCTGCTAAAGGAGTTTCTTTACTTACTAAAGGAGCTAAGTTTAAAAAAGCAGCTCAAGCTATTGCAGCAGGTGGACGTTCCGTAGGTGTGTCTTCTAAGTATGCAAACACGCTAAATGCTACTAAGCTTATTAAATCAGGTTTAAGTGTTACAGCTGCAGGTTCTACTTCTAACATGATTGAAGGTGCTGCTCTAGCGGGTCAAGCTATGAATGAAGCTGTTACTCAAGGAATAAGCATTCAAGACGCAAAGCACGTCGGTAGACAAGTGTTTGTTGATAACTTAGCGTCTATGGGTGCTGATGTTATTCAGTATGGTTTATTTGCAGGGCAACTAAAAGTAGGTGGTGCATTAGGCAAGTCTCTAAAGGCTGCAACTACTACTGCCGCTGGTACTAAAGCAGGTCAAGCTGCTGCTGCCACGTTAGGTAAAGCTGCTCAAACTAAAGTTATAAAAAGTCTTAAAGCTCCTACTATTAAGCCATTAATAAAGAATAGTTTTAAGGCTCTTGGAATGGGTGCTGCACAAGGGGTTACTGATGGTGTTGTAGAGCAGTTTCAAGAAGTTTACCAGGACTGGTCTGTGCAAAGACGTATTGCTGAAGCTAAAGGAGAAGACTTTCCTTCTTACTTAGAGTTCTTTACAGCAGACGAACAAAGACCCACTCGTGTATTATCTTTTGCTACAAGTCTTTTAATGTCTGGAGTTAGTAATACTATACGTACTTCTACAGAAAACAAAGCTACTATTGCTAGAGCTATCGAAAGTAGAGCTGAGTCGCATGAAGTGTTAGATATATTTAACAAAGACTTAGATGAAGGTACTTATAGGTTTAAAGATAAGGATGGAAATCTAAAAGAGTTAAATGCAGAACAAGCTACGTTGTTAGCTAAAGATACTGCAGCACGTACTCTTATTATGAACGCTGTTACCCAGGGTGAGTCTGAGGTTATTATGGAGTACTTTACAGCTCAACAAGAAGCTGGTACTATTACTGAAGAACAATTTAACGCCTACTCTGATGTACTCATGCAAGTACAAGAGGCGGTACAAGCATACCCTACGCAAAACTTAAACAACAAAGAGAAAACAAGTTTAGTTTCTACCGCATGGCTTAATAGTACTGTAGCTAATAGCTTATCTCAGAAAAGAGAAGAGTTTGCTGCAAGAGCGGAAGAGATTCAAATGTTAGTGGAGGACGGTAAGATGTCTCAAGAGTTTGCAGACAAAGAAATTGCAGGTTTAGAAAAAGCTGCTGAGTTGGCTCTTAAAGAAGAGGTTGATATACTAGATGCAACTGGTGAGAACATAAAATTCGTATATGAGGCAGCTAACTCTAGAGTAAAAGCAGAAGAATTTGCTAAAAACGAAGGCAAACAACTTACAGTTTTAGCAGAAAAAGATTTTTCTGGTCAACAACTTACAGAAGAAGATAAAAAACTAATATCAAGTGATGTAAAAAATAAAGAATTCTTTGATAATGCGAAAAACAAACTAACTACCGAGCAAGCTGAAAAAGCTGCTCAAGACTTAGTGGGTAAAGATTTTAAAAGTTACAAAGAAGGAAAGCTACAAAGTGATGGTTCTGTAGAATTTGTTAGACAAAACAAAGACGGTTCTGTAGATGCGATAACTGTTAAGTCTGGTGTTGCTACTAAAGAAACTACTCGCGCAGATGAAACCGTAAAAGCAGCGGCAGAAGAAATAAAAGTAGAAAAACAGTCTGAGTATCAGAACTTTATAGACACTGGAAAAGTGTCTGATAAAACTGTAAAGGACATAGCATACAAGATAAAGCAAGGGCAACCTCTTAGTAAAGAAGAAGAGGCTATGAGGATGGGTGCTAAAGACAGAGTAGAAGCTATACTTGCAAAACAAAAAGAAGAAAAAGAACCTGCTCCTGTAAAAACAAGAGACGGTAGAGTAGAAGAAAAAAAGACTGTAAAAGAAAAAGCTAAAGGTGTATATGATAGCCTAAAAGCTTCTGCAGTAGTTGCTAAGAATTTAGTTAAAGAATACAAAAACAAAACCTTTACTAAGGAAAATTTAGGAAAAGTAATAGACGCTACAGAAAGAGCTGTAATTAAGAGACGTGTAAAGAATGCGTTCCTGCTTACTGCTGGTTCTGAGAATGCTGTTGTATCATTATTATCAGAAAAGGCCGCAGACGGTCTTGTATCAGTAAATGGTATAGTAAGTTTGGCTAAACGTGGAACTAACTTTGCAGGTTATGCAGCTGGGTTAGGTGCGTTTATAAACTTTGATGCTGACAATGCAGACGAAGCATTTTTCCATGAGAATTTTCACATATTTAGAAAACTATACGGACACCGCCCTGAAGTTCAGGAAATGATGGACCATATAGTTAATCAGCCTATATACAAGCAGACAAAATTAAATTACCAAGAAAACATTTTGTATTCTGTTCCTACAGGCAAGAAAGGTGAAGTTACTATACTTCGTCAAGAAGATGCACTAAGAGTTATACAGAGACAAAGACTTGAAGAAGGGGATGCTTATGTTGTACCTACTACTATAGAAGACTACATATACTTAAACAAGGTAGAGCAATCTACTAGCGAAACTATTAAAGAGTTTTACGAGGACTCTTTAGCTTTACTGCAACAAGAAGGTTACACTGAGTTGGCAGCTAAAGACCAGACTAATATACAAGATGAGTCTTTGACTAAGCTAGCTGGTTTATACGGTGCTTACAATCAGGATATGTTTATATCTGACAAGAAGAAGAGAGACGCTTTTAACAACTCGCTTAAATCTTGGAAAGAAAAAATATCTAGTTCTTTCACTAAAGAGGAATCTGATTGGTCTCTAGAAACTGCATCTAAGGGCTTATATAAAAAAGAAGGTTTTGATTTAGAAGCTAAGTTTGCTGCTATTAAAACTATTATAGAAGAAAACGAAGCTGAGTACGGCCTTTTAGCTAAAGAATCTCCATCTACTGTTCGTATACAAGAACTTAAAAAAGAAGAGCTTGTAAAACAAATAGAAGAAGAGGTAAACAATACTAGAGACGAAGTAATATCTCAGGCTAAAGATTTCTATGCAAATGAAATGCCTAGTATACTTAGTGAAGAACAACTAAAAGACGCAGAACCTAGAAGGGTTTTAGACGCTATAAAAGTTGCTGTAGGTACAAGTAAGATGTATAGAAAAGCTAAAGTTGCTTTAGCTAAGTCTATTCTATCTAAATATACTGTTGGCACAAAAGAATACAATGAGGTAGAAGCCTTACTAGTAAGTAATGATAAACAAATTTCTCAGCATGTAAGAGAAATGTTTATGGCAAGTGTTTCTAACGAAGCTGCTAAATCTATAGACAAACAAGCGCAAGAAGAGATAGCACAACTAGATATGGACTTTGATGGTATTGAAAATCAAGACAATGCCTTAGTAGCTATTTTAAATGGCGAAAACAGAGACTTTGGTAAAAAGTTTTACATGATAATTTCAGACTTTATAAACTCTGAAAGGTATGTGGGAGATAGAGGTGGAGCGTATAAACAGCGTCTAGGTAAAGGGCACTTAATGTACCTACTTAAGCAAATGCAGGTCCGCACAAAAACCGATGCAGCTTTTATAGACACCGTAAATAAAATACAAAGTAGAAGCTTGCCTGCAAAACCTACGAAAGCCGTAGATATAAATGCAGCTATTCTATCTGATTTCTTTACTTACTTACAGTCTGAAGTAGATATAACTGGTGGAAACATATACGAAAATGTATTGTTACAATTCCGTTCTATGACTACAGATAAAGCTTTTACTTTTAATGACGGAGTAGCATCACCTACGTTAAGCGTAAAGCTACGTAGACAAATAGCTAATGCAGTAATAGAAGAAAAAGGCTTTTACTTAGAAGATGCAAGCGTAAATATAGAGTCTAGTAAAAAAGAATCTTTGAAGTTTATTGTTAAGTTTGAGAATGCTATATACAACAAGAGTCAAGGGTATTCTGCAAATAGCAAGTATACAGAGTCTCAATACAAAGTATGGGCTGCTACAAAAAAGAGATTAAACTATTCTCGTGCATTAGCCAATTTACTTAGCAAAGAAGAATTAACGGATTCGGAAGTGCGCAATTTTGTAAACACTTATCTACTATCTTCAGGCAATCAACTTAGCCCAAGTCAGTATACGGACTTAATTATTGAAGATGGCGCTATAGGAAACGTTACTATAAACAAGTACTTTACTAAAGAAAAGTTAGAAGAAATGCTTTTAGCTAGCTTAAGTGCAAGGTTTTCTGGAGTGACAAAAGAAAACTACACCTTAGCAGAGATACAAGATAAAATGAAAAAAGAGGTGTTTGATGTTATATTTGACACTGGTAATTTTTATTCATCAAAAGCTAAAGTTTTAAACTTAGAAACAGTAGATATTACTGATGCAACAAAACAAAACATACTAAGTAAGTTTCAAGAAAACATAGAAGAAGCTTACAAGTCAGAAAAGTACAATAAGGCATCTATTGAGGTAATAGGAGATAACGCAAAGCTAAATGATATGCTAGGCGCAGAAGAAGTAACAAGAAAGATAATTACTTCTAAAATGTCTATGGAGGACGACTCTTACTTATACAGTATAACTAGCCCTGAAGGAAATACAGTAAACAAGAACACTCGTAAGTACTTTTTAGAATACAATAAAGAAGCGTTAAAAGATTATGCTGAATCAAATCCTTTGGGTTATCAATCTTTGTTTACTAGTAGCGGCATTACAAATCCTTATGCTAGTTCTATTTTAGATGACAGTTTTCAATTGTTTTCTCTAGAGGGTGATACATTGCAAAATGTAGATAAAGATAAGATGAGCAATCTTGATGTTACAGCAAACGACTTAAATAACATTTTAGATGCTATAGAGAACGGAAACACTAAATACAAGCAAGTAGTAAAAGACTACTCTGACAAGTCTAGAAGATACTACGCCGATGCTAATACTATCTTGACAGAGAAAGAGGCTAGAAAGCAGCTTAAAGACCTTCAGAAGTATCATAAAGGTAAGCTTCAGTCTTTAGTTGAGCGTCATAATAGTAATGATGACAACTTTGACGCTTTCTTAGTTATTAATAAAGATACATTAGCTTACCTAGAAAAAGAATTTGGTAAACTAAAAAACACCGCAAACAAAGCTAACATTGGAAAAGGAGAAGTAAACATTACTACAGATGTATTGTTTACGTTATCTATTAACGGTGTGACTTATGATTTGTTAAACGACAAAGATATTGCTAGAAGCGAGCAAGACTTGATGAACTTGTATGATGAAGAAACATCTCCTTTTAAGCCAGCAGACTATACAAGAGCTATATATAATTATATAATAAACAAGTACTACTTACAAGATATGTTCGGTAATGTTATGCAAGAGCAAGACTTTACCATGAAGAATAAACGTGCTACTGGTTTTATTGCGCCACACGATTCAAGTTATAGTGGTGGTAGAGTAGAGTTAGTTATGTTCCAAGACGAAGAAATGTCTTCAGAGCAACTAGCTCATACAGTGCAAGTTATGGACACATCAGAAGATGGAAAAGTAACTCTCAGAAATGTAGAGTTGTCTGGTAGCCCTGCTCTTATGGATTCTGCATCATACATCACTGAAGAACATGCTAACAAGCTTATCGCCAAACATGGTAATATAGTAGATGTTAAAGGCTCATTTAAACTTGTAGGCTTTGGAAACAACATAGACAACAAGACTATATCAGGAATGTTTGGTATGGAAAACAACAACTTCTATGCTAAAGGACATACGATTGTATTAAACGATAAGGTCGAAGGCCCTCTTAAAAGTATATATAAAGCCTTAAAAGCAAGAGAGCAATACTATGTAGATAATAACTTGTCTGAACATAACGCTATAGCTTATGCTGATTCCGCAATAAAGAAAGGTTCTATCAAAGGCGAAGAAGGTACTCCACAAAACAAGTTAAGCTTGCAAGAATGGAATACACTGTCTAGTAGCCCTAACAAGATAAACGAATTTATAAACTCTTACTCACAAGATGCTACTAATAACTTGTTTGGTTATGATGGTAGATTTTTTGGTATACAAGGTGAGTTAGATAAAGATGCCACTACAGCAACTACATCTAAACAGATGGTTTCTGGTATCAACTTATTTAGACAGCACAACAATGCAGCTGTAAAAAGTAGAGCAAATCAAGTTCTAGATGCTGTAGCTAAAGCATTGGACCTACAGTATGAGCAAGAGATTAAGAACCTAACTAGAGAAGACTTACTTCTTAAAGATTTAGACTCAGACTCTTTACCAGTATACGAAAAAACCTTACTTGAAGACGGTAACTTAGATATGCCTGCTGTTCGTGAACGAGCATTAAAACTATTACGTTCTAAATTGATTAAAAATACATTTAAGATTAGAACACTAGGTACGGTTTCTGTACAAGAATCTGATGTAATTTACGGGTACAAGTTAAAAGGCAAAGAGATTGTTCAAACAAACGATGGTTTAAAAGCCATGACAGTTGTTAAAGGTAAAGATGGTTATAGTGTAACTTCAGCTGAGGCTATTATATCTCAGCACACTGCTTCTCAATTAGGTATTACACAAAAAGATTTAGATGGTGGCAAGATAGTTGAGTTTATAGCTACTCGTATACCTTCTTCTTCTGCAGGTTCTACAGTAGTTCTTAAGGTAAAGGGTATATCCACCAAGCCTGGTAACACTATTGCGGTGCATCCAACTGTATCAGCTATTATAGGTTCTGACTTAGATGGTGATATGCTTCACCTAAACTACGTAAAAGAAGGTGATGATTTATCACCACTAGACAAAGCTAAAAACTCTATTGTACAAAACATTATAGCTTTATATAAAATGCCAGAGGTGCAAAACTCTCTTACACAAGAAATAGAGATAGCAACTTTGACTAAGGCACACAATAAAGAATTGTTTGGTTCAGAGGACGGAGATAAAGACATACCTAATGACTTCCACCCTTTAGGTGCTAACGCTATGTATGGTCAAACAAAGGGTAATGCCCCTATGATTGGTATTATAGCTTCTCAAAACTTAGTCTACAACTATGTAGGTGAGGGTAACCCACAGCTTATATACAACGAAAAACCATTAAGCATTGTGTATAATGGAAAGACTTATACTAACATAGACAACTCTATCAAGCAAGATGGTTCTGGTACATGGTATGAGGTTGCTAAGTGGTTAAACTTAGTATTGGATGATGGAAAGAATAACGTAAGACAGAAGTTCATGTTTGTAAAGAACACGAGCAATATTTTTGTTATGCTTATTAAGATGGGTGTGCCACCTGCAAAAGTATCAGCATTTATAAAAAGTGCACAATACTTAGATGCTATGTACGACTCTAAAGGTGAACTAAACAAACTGTACAAAGATTCTGTATCAGAGGATAAATCTGCTAATATAAAGAAACTGATTAGTGATAAGTATACTGAAGAAGGTGGTATACAGTTTAACATAGACAACGCAACTCAGTCAGACTACATGGCAATGTTTATAGCATTGAGTTCGGTTAGTACTGATATATTTGATTTAAGTCATTTTGTAAGCCTGGATAAGTCTTTTGAAGCAGACCCATTGAACGGGTTGGTAGCTCACCAAAAGGCTATGCAGGCTTTGGAAAGACAAACAGACATCGCTAATAATTTAGGTGCAAACTTGTTATTCAAACGCAACAAAGAAGTAAACTTGCAGATTATAAACAGATACTTTGCAGAAGACACTCATTACTCTAATGGTTATAAAGAAGGTTTATTAGGTTCTTCCGATGAGTTTAGGTTATTAAACAATGACGGAATCTTAGCTGCAGAAAAAAACACTCAGTTTAAAAAAGATAAAAACGGCAAGGTTATAATAAAGGATGGTAAGAAGGTTGTACAAAAAGTGCACTCTACCTCTATGTTTACTAACCATGAAAATCTTGAAGGCTTATCTACAACTGAAGACGTAAACACTAATATGGCTAAAGCCTTAAATGTTATGCGTTTAGCTGTACACTCTAAGATGCCTATTGGTAGTTATGTATATGATATATACAGAAATGCAGACTATGGACTAAGAGAGCAGTACTCTGCAGAACAGTTTCAGAAATTTAGCAAAGAACAACAATACGGATTGGTTACAGAAGCAGTCAATGAATACCTCAACCAGAATCAAATGATTGGTGATAGGGTAAATAACTTTGTAGGTATTATGGATAGCGTAATAAATCATGAGTTTGTTACGGTAAACAATACACCTCAACGTATTAGAGTTATTAGATTTAAGCCTAATATGGAGATAATAGGTAATGAGCTAGACTTTACACAGCAGGTTCGTATAATACAGAAAGATTTTGCTTCTATGCCAAAAGAAATACAAAACTTCTTTGTGGCTTACGATTTCTTAACTACAGGTTGGGGTAGTAATGGAAACTCTATGTCTCCTTTTTTTAGTCAAGAAAAAATTAGACAAATCAACGAAACAAGTAAAAGAGCTAATAGAGATGGTTCGTTTGAACAAGACTTAGCTTCTTATATAAAGAAGAACGAACTATACAATGCGGGACTATTCTCGAACCCTAAGCAAGACGCTATAGTAAATGCTCGTCGTGTAGCTGCTCTGTCTTACCTAGCGTTATTTGGGAACGACGGTAAGTTAGACAAAAAAGGTCTATTTAATATACAGAGCGAAACCATAGGTGCTTCAGGAGCTAATACTGTAACTACTATACAAGATGCTCATTGGAAGTCTGACAGAGTTGAGATGCGTAAAGAAGATGTTTCTTTAACAACTAGACCTCTAGAAATATTTAGTGGCGTACAAGAAACAGCTATGCTAAATGTGTTTGGTGAAGCTATGCGTCAGCCTACCGCAAAAGCGAGTAACTCTATGGAGTTCGAGTCAGGTGACAAGCAATACTTAAAAGTACCTGTGTATGAATTCCCTGGGACAGACTATCAAGGTGTAGGAGAAACTATGTCTTCTGAAAAGTACTTTAAGAAAATGCTTCCTGAAGGGGTTGAATACAAAGATGTAGACCCTCTATATCAAAATGAACTACAAGCTAAGTATGAGGCTTACGTATTTTCTGTACAAAAAGTTAAAGAGTTGTATGAAGAATTACGCTTATCTAATATAGAAGAAGCAAATTACGCATACGACCCTAATAACAAGAAAGCACTAGACGCTAAGTTTAGAGAAGCTCAAACCTGGTTTAGAGAATACCATGATAGACTAAATTACGATAGAGTAACCGTAGATGTAGATAAAGATACTATAGCGTTGCCTACAGAATCAACTAAAGACTATGGTAATATTGATGAACTAGCTGCTAACCCACTACGTCGTTACCTAGAGTACAACTTTGGTAACCACATAGCTAACAAGCAAATGTACGACTGGGGTGTTCAAAATGGTAAAGACTTTTTAGATACTATAACTGAAGACAGAAGAGGTAAAGACATTAGCCAACTTAACATGTGGTTGTCTCCTGGAGACTTTGGAAGAGGTAAACCTGCTATAGCTTACATAAACAAGAATATGAAGCTTACGCACATGGCTTACACTAGAAACATACATCTAGTTACAAAAGAGATGAACGACAAGTTGGAGGCTTTGTATAAAGCTAACTTTGGTGACTCTACTAAAGCTAAAGCAGCTAGATTGTGGTTAAACTACATGCCTATGGGTACTAGAGGTATATCACAAAAGTTATTTGGTAACTTATTAGATGAGCAGACAGGATTGCAAAAGACTATACTTCCTGATTTGACTGTTACATACAGAGATTCTTCTGATATGAAAATTAAGAAAGGATTAGTATATCAAGGTGGTGACTTCCAGGGTAGAGTAAATACTAACTCAGAAGCTTATAAAGTTTTAAACCAAGCTGAAAGAGACTATTTAGAAATGTATACAAAGTATACAGCTTTCTATGCTGCTTTAATTAAGTCAAAAGGTTTATATGGCAAAACACGTGGTACTTCTTATGTTCCTTCCGTTACCTCTTCTAGATGGGAAACTTTACAGAAGCGAGGATTGTTTGGTGTATACTACCAAATGTTTAGAGGCGACCATGATTTAGCTGACGTAATGATTGAAGATGTAAATCCTTTGACAGGAGAAACAGAAACACTTGATTACTTTAGTTGGAAGTCAATCTACATGTATGGCTCTGGTCAAGACATTGTAGAAACTACTGTAACTGCTAAAAGCGAAACTAGTAAGACGTTTAAGAAAGGTACTAAGTCTGACTCAGAACGAGTAAAAGGCTTAATGCGAATTAAAGATAAAGCTAAACAGCATATAAAAGACGGTAAAGATGCTTTAGGGAATGATGTAGCAATCGGTTCTAGAATCAACGATATGATGGCTGCAGAGTCAGAAGAGTCGCAAAACAGGTTTAACGCCAAGCGTTCTATGACCTCTGCATACTTAGGAACTAATAACATGCATAGAGCCTTACGTGAGTACGTATCTAAGTTTATGTTCCAACATGGTAATGCTTTCCTAGATGAAGAAACAAACACCTATACGCAGCTTTCTTGGGCTGGTGATGACAGAGTTTTTGTTTTAGATGAAGGGGCTTCTAGACAAGAAGTTGAGCAAAACAGATTAGCCTTTTCTGGTTTTGAAGATAAAAAACAGGAGGTGGATGCTGCTATTGCTAACCTAGGTGGAGGTAAAGTATTTGAACCTACTGTACAGTATGGTGCAGCAAAGAATAAGAACGCAATTAACTACCTACAAAAAGTAGTTAAGCGTGGCCTTATAAGCAAAGAGAGAAACTTTACGTTTAGTGACTTTGAATCTGAGTCTAAAGTAACCAACTTCTTTGTTAACTGGACTATGTATGTTGCTCTTGGTTTAAACGTGCCTGCTGCGATAGGTAACGTTGCTATTGGTAAGTTTAACGCATACCGTCAAATGGGTGGTACTAACACTTTATTAGGAGAAAAAAGATACTGGGGTGTAAGCGACTCTAAAGGCTATGACCATGAGCAAATGAAAAAAGCTCGTAAGATGATAGAAGAGTTTGGTATTCTTACATATAGAGCTGACGAAATTGCAGAAGGTGTAGGTGGTAGTTCTTTAAGTGCTTTAATATTCTCGCCAATGATTGCTGCTGAAAACTGGATACAGCAAGCTGCTTTCTTAGGTGCACTTACAGAAGAACAATGGAACTCGTACTACATAGATAGTAAAGGTAACCTAGAACTAAAAGAGGGTGCTACAGGTATTTCTCAGCTAGAGCTAGCTAAGTTAGAGCGTGACGTAATTAATGTACAAGGTCGTGGTTACTCTGAAACTGATTCTCGTATGATTCAGCTATACGCTTTATCAAATATGTTAATGCAGTTTAAGCGATGGTTTCCTACATTCTTAAAAGATAGGTTTGGACAAGAGGAAATAGATGACTTAGGCACAATTAGAATGGGTGCATACACTGCTGCGGCAGACTTCTTTACAAAGCTTAAGGATGAAGGTAAGCAGTTTGATATTAAAACTTGGAATGCAGAGCTTAAAAAGCTTCCTAAACACCAACAAGAGGCTGTCATGAGGTATTGGAGAGGTACACACGGTGTTATGCTTGTTGCAATGCTTCTTGGTATGTCAGCAATGTTTACGGACGACGATGAGAAAGATACTGAAGCTATGAAGTTTATGGAAAAGTTGTTGGGTGATATGTTACTTATAGTAAACGCACCTAAACTTACATACATGGCTAACGTACCTGCTTTAAACACTTTTAAAAATTTGAATCTAGCAGTGTTCCACGCAGTAAAAGGGACAGAGTATAAGCGAGAATCTAAGTATGGTAAGAAGGGTGATAAAAAGTATGTATCTAACTTGGCCCAATTATTACCAAGCCCTGCTAGAATACCACTTCAACAAAAAAAGAAAGAGAAAAGGTCTCTTAGATAATTTAGTATATTTGTATAAAACATATTATAATGGCGGATACTTTAAAGGCTGACATAGCTAAAGAACTTAATATAACGGCTCGTAGAAACGATTCGTTCCAACTTTCATTGCAGGTAAAAGATAGTGGAGGTAATATTGATATGAACAATACAAGAAATGGTACATACCCTGTGTATCAAGCTAAAATGACTATTATAAATAGTTCAGGCGATGAGGTTTTAAATATCTATAGCCATTACTGGAGAGATGTAACTCCAACTTCAAACAGTGCTACACATCCTGCAAATTTGCCACCTTCTAGTAGTACGGCTGGTCATTGGTCAGGTAGTACCGCAGATGATGTAAACATGGGTATATATTTACAAGCGCAATCTGAAGTTGGGGCTTCTTCGCAAGCTGCAACTATAACTGTTCCTCATGCGTATATGGACTTTCAATCGGGTGTATATAAGTATGACTTACAAATAAGAAAACAAACTACAGGTAATGCAACAGACGATGCATCTGCAGAGTTTACTACATGGTTGTTTGGTAACTTTACCTTGAACGCAGACATTACTCAATCTTAATGAGTCAAGTTATAAATATACAAGTAGAACCCTCTAAAGAAGAGTTGGTTATTAGTGGTTATCCAGAAGGTATCGCTTTTAATGTAACCCCTCTTAATAATGAATACGTTTTAGAACAACCTCAAACTAAAGAAATCTCAGCAAACACTGGTCTTTTAGATTATGATTTTACTGTAAACGCTAATCAACCTGTAGAAGCTATAAACGCAGCAGGTTCTGTAAATATAACGCTTGGCACGCTACCTGAAAATTATTTATTCGAACAAAAAAATACGTTTAAACATTCTTACCAAAACTTTATAGACCCAAACTTTGGAACTATAGCTAACCCTGTGGTATCAGGTAAAGTAGTAATGTTTTTAGCAGACAACTCTGCTACTGCTAATGATTGGAAATCTCTTTGTTTATACGCTGATACTAGCAATATAGTAAACGGAGCTTATAATTCATTGTTTATTGTTCATAGTTATGAAAACAATAATTTAGTTTTAATCAGTCAAGGTTATTTTGACTTACCAGATACATTAGTAAATCAATGGACTCCTGGAAGAACTCTTTATCTAAACGGTAATAATATATTTTCTACAATCCCTGACAGCATTTTATCTGATGGTTGGGTAAGGTCTGTAGGCTATTGCGTACCTAACACACAAAATAAAAATAGAATTTGGTTTCAACCAGATAGTACATACATTAAAGTAATATAAAATTATGGCAACTTACTACCCTTTAATAGCAAACAATACTTCAGCTAACTCAAAACTTGATTTGTATTCAGGAAGTACCGATAGTATATTTGATACTTATACTTTTACTGATACTGCTAATGATTCTCAAGTATTGTATATGTTGTTTGTTATAAAAAATACACACATTAGCACAGATAGTAGTTTAGCTATAACTGAAATTTCTGGGAATGCTGAATTTAACGAAGACTTTACTATCGACCCTTTGTTAGTTGATGACTTATTATTAGGTTTAACGTCTAATAATTTAGCGCAAACAATTTCTACTATTAGCGCAACTAATACAGGTTATACAGCAGCAAACACTACTGATGGTACTACAGGTTCATGTACTGGGGCTAGTGCTTTCATAGGTCATAATGGTAGCATTACACCTACAGGCGAAGGAATAAACGACACTGGTAGTTCTTATTTAATTCCTATATACAAAACTACAAGCACTGACGCAAATAAGGGAATAGTAGGCCACAATATACCTTATAATAGCTACGCTTCTTTTCTTATAAAGTTTCAACCTACAGAAGCAAAATCCCTGAACGGTACGCCTACATTAACTATAAAAAATAATGATAACGATATAGTATTATCTTTTAGCGGGAATGTTACCAACCCACTTGCTTATTACGCAAAAATAGGAACTTCTACTGGAGTAAACATTTTAGATGATGTTTTTACTTCTAATGGAGAATCTATACGAGACGGAGAAGTATTTGATTTGGGCTTATATCCAGTAAATTATAAATACGCAGACACTGATAAAACTTTGTATTTTTCTGACCATAGCGCAAATGCTGGAAACTTTGAATATGATTTTGCTGGTAGCCCTAGTTTTCGTAGTGTTTGTACTGTATCAAGTACATTGAATAATGTAGATGGTGTAAACTATGTAGGTACTGCAAATACTGATGCAGATTATCTAGACTTTGATGCTAGTTGGAAATCTGATGGCTCTAAATTAGTAGAAATAGGTATGGTATCATCTGAAAACGCTCCTAGCGTATCATTTAACCTTATAGGTAAAAATACTGACGTATATAAAAATTTTAGTTTAAACTCTGAATCAGAGATACACTTAAAACCAACGCACTTTAAAGAAAGTGGAGCTAGAGGTATTGAACTATACAATTACAATAAACACACAACCGCAGACTCTTCTTACATTACTAGATACGTTAAAATTGGTAAAATTATAAACACCGTTACTCCTTCAGATACTGCAAATAATCAATTTTTTGTTTTTGGAGTAAAAGTTGGGTTCTATAGCGTTCTTACAATGAATGCATTACAAACAGATTATCATTTTATTGCAAAAAGTGGTAGTGATAAAAAAGAAAAAATATGTTCTAACTTACTTGTAAACTCTACAAGTAGTGATGGCCCTTGTTTTTTTAAAAATGGCAGCTCTTCTAGTATGACTAGAGAAGATAAAACTACAATTATATTATCTGCTAGATACAATTACTTTAATACTACAACACTCAATACGGATGAGTTTAAAGTACCTGAATTTAGCCTACGTTCACAAACTGGTTTGTATTCTTCATATACAAACGTTGAAGGAGACTTAAATACATATCCTACAGAATTCCTATCAGGTACAGGGAATGAATTTACCTCTCACAATGAAACCATAACTGGTTCTACTGCTATAGATTCAAACACTACTTATAATGTATTTAGTGACACAGCAAATTCAGGAAATTTTTTAAAGCTTATTTATAAACCAGACGTAAATAGGTTTATGGCCGAGCACATGTATAACTTCCCTATAGCGAACAATACTAAGTACAACGTTGTAACGAATGAAAACCCTTTTGGTTTTTATACAGCACAATTTATTCCTAGTGAAGGTGGTTCTACTGCTTTTTGGAGTAAGTTTGCCAATAATGACTATAGCGCAAATTATAATGTTGGTTTTTTCCCTAAGTTTTCGCATTTACGACTATTAGCGTCTTCTGGAGAAAACGTACTTAATAGTCAAGGTGTAAGCGCTACTGTAAATGTAAGGCTGTTTACAGACACGCAAACTAGTTCTGCTAGGAATTATAGCACTAATACAGAAAAAGTAATACTAACAGACTCTAACCCATGGAGAGTTGCTAACTCTACTACAGCAGCTAATTCTAATCAAACTATTCTAGACGGCGCAACTAATGCTGTTACAACTGAAGGTTCATGGTATGGTGCTGGAAAAGCTTATATATCAAACCCAACTTGTTGGAACTATTCGGGTGTTCGACAAGGTCAAAATAATAACAATAATCCATATATAGGACATTTCCCAAAAAGTACTTATAGAACTACTACTAGTGGTGCGGCTTCTGATAATAAATTCGATGAAGAAGTAAATTATTACTTTAAATTACCAGCCGCCTCTTACAATCAGTCTAGCGCAAAATGGAGAAGTGTAGGTAGATTTTACTTTGACAACACAGGGGACTATCCAATTTACATACAAGCAGTAGAATTAAAAGATAAAAACTTTACTAATTTAGAAGGGGGTACAGTTGCTTATCAAAGTACTATTGAAGCTTTGTTGCCGCCTAAATATGATAATTCTAATAATGAAGTAAACTCTACATATAAACCTGATGCTGCTAATAGCCCAACTCCTAGTTGGACTGTTTATCATAGCAATAAAAATGGCGATAATGCATCCCCTGTTGCTTGGAGTTATAACGGTTATGGTCTTGGGCATGGTGCTCAAAGCGTTAATTTTCCTGATAACTTAACTTTAGCTACGAATGCAAAAACACATTATCACGATAATAACTTATACGTAGCTGACTCAGTATATAATGCATCTAAAACAAATAAAAGGTTATTTGTAGAGCCGCAAGTAGAGGGAGGTTTTTTCAGTAGAACTGATTCTAACTCACAAGTTAAAAGTAACAAGAAAGAAAACTACATTGACATAGCTTTTGAAGTTACTCCAACTAACAACAGTTCTTACGACAATGGTGTTTATTACACTCAAGTAGCTATATCTTATTACGTTGATGAATACGATAACAGACAATTGGTTGAGGCTGACGAAAACGGGTATACTACGTCACCTTTATCTTTAGGTCAAACTAATAATACTCGCTCTAGGTTATATGTTTCTAAATACTTAGTTGCTTGTGAATTAACATCTACAGCTGAACTTACCTTAGTAGATACTGAAGGTGACGAGCACACTACATCTATAGATTTACCTGCTTTATCTATAGGTTAAAATGGCTTTAATTCCTGAATATATAGATGGCAATTTTTATGGAAGCCATAGTGGTACATTAAAAGGCGTTAGGGTTATAATGGGCATAAAGAATACTGGTACGCAAACGCAACGCATAGACCAAGTGCGTATGATGAATGTTTCAAACAATGTTATCAATCCAGGGTATTCTAATGTTTTTGATTTTGCTTTTTCAATACCTGATAAATATGTTTCTTACAGTACTGTTAATCAAGATTCTTTAGAGTTAGTGCAAATTACGCCAGCTAATAAAATAAAGTACTCTATTAAAAATTTTATAGAGCCTGGTAACAACGGCTATGAAAGTTATGGCTTGTTATCTAGCCCTTATAATTACAGGTTTAGAAATTCTTTTGACTTAGAAGCTGAAGATGTAATATATTTTGCAGTATTATTTGCTCCAAACAAAAGAGTAAGAGACTATTACAGAGCACGTTTGGTAATTAACTTTCACACGGTTAACACTAATGTATACGAAAGCCTTACGCACGATGTAACTGGTGACTTTGTTTATAATATTAATGAAATAGATAACAAGCAAACTCCTGAAGAGGTAATGGTCATAAACGGTATTCCTTTTGGGGGTATTGTAAATATACAGTAGTATGAAGTTTAGTTTAAACGATAATTATTTAAATTTAGGTCTTATTGTTTCTATAAACAGCGATATACCTAGTGTTAAAATACGTGGAAATACTATTGTAATAGCTCCGAACGTTTCAGTTAAAACTACTGAACAAGCTAGAAATTATATTACTGACACATACTCTGTTATGGGTTTTGGAGACTGGGAAGTACCTACAAGACTAGAGTCACTTACTGCTTCTGGCTTTCTATTTAACGATTTTGGTAGTATACAGGGATTTTCGTACTTATCTCTACCAATGGTTACTAATGAGTTTTTAGAAACTAATTCTTTTGTACAGAAAGGACTTGAATATCCTGAGCTTGGCGGATATTGTTTTCATGTAGAAAATAATGAAGCTTATATATTTACGAATTTTGAGCAACTTTCTTCGTGGAATGACCTAGAAACAAATGTGGGAAACCTATCTTATTCTGTAGAGGGTAATGTATTTTCTGATTACTTACCAATGCCCGCAGATATTTATTCAAACTTTAAAACTGTATTATTTGACACAGGTAAAGTTTCTTTAAATACAAACTTGAGACACTGGACTGGTAGTAGTCATGTTAGAAACTTAGCATTTTATGCAAACCCTGTTACAGGTGGTGTTTTTACTGCGTCCAAAGCAGATGTTTACAACGTTTTAGCTTATAGGAAAGTTCCTTATAACTCGGGATTAACTAGATATGATAGATTAGTTTCTCCACAAACATCTGAATATTACAAAGCTACAGAGGAATTAGATATAAATTTTGCATACTTTGCAGCTAAAAAGTTTTCAGTAGTAGAACATATACTTTCAGACGTTTCTGGCTTCAATATAGCAACTGAATTTAAAGCTGACCCTATAATTGGCGAAAATTTTTGTTCTAGAGGAAATATTAACTTGCCTAATATATTTGCTAGTACGTCTACTTGTAATATTGAAGCTCCTGAAGAGGTTTTTGAAATGTCTTTTCCTGTAGGTTGGTATATGTTTTCTTTACCTTTTAATATTTCTTCGCTAACTAAAATTACTTATAATAACCAAGATACGACTTTCTCTGCTTCTGACTTTATTTCAGCTACCCAATTTGGTGAAACTTATAACTCTATACCTATGAATACTTTGTTGGCTGGCCCTTATTCAGATGATGCAGTAATAATTGTTAAAGATTATGCTGGAGAAGTCGAAGTGCCTGAATTTAATTATTTTGGTTTAGACTTTGTGTCAAAACATGAAGGTTATCAAATTAAAAGTAGTTCTGCGTTTACTATTACTTTTCATGCTACGCCTGATTATAATGTTTTATGCACTAATAATATAGGTACATTAGAGTATGATTCAATCGTAAAAATTCCAAGTGGCTGGGGTATTATAAGGTTTCCATTAACAGAGAAACTAAATATATTTCTTGCTTTAGAATCTATTATAGATGATGTAGTTATAGTAAAAGATTATAAAGGCTCTGCTTATTTACCTGAATTTGGGTATGATGGTATTGGACATTTTACGCCTGGTCAATCATATCAAATAAAAATGAAGACTACAAAAAGTTATTATGACGTTAAATTTATAGCAGGGGCATGAGAGTAAGTAAGTTAAAAAAACAAATCGCTAGAGAATCACACATACAGTTGCAAAACAAAAAATTGCATGTACTAAATCCAAATGTAGATTTTTCTGATTTACTAATGCCTAACAAGGCTCTTTTTATAAACGACAATACGTTAGTTACAGAAGCATCTTGTGCTTTAGCCTTTATAGATGTTTTGTATAATTTTTTAAATAATATTTTAATAGAAAATATAACTGCTACACGGGTCAAGCTTAAAGTCTACAGTTTAATATATAAAAACGCTAACGATGAGCTTATTAAAGCTATGCGCGCCATATCAGTAAACGAGTTTTTTGTAAGTTTTTTACAAAATGATTATGATAATTTAATTGGCGAAAAACTATCTAGCGATTACAAAGACACATACTATAATCTTTTATCTGCGAATAAAAAAACAACTGAGTTTACATTCCGATTTAAAGATAGTCAAGGAGTTTTGTTTGGAGAAACCAAACCACAAATAGGTTTTGACATGGAGGATAAAAGTACTTTTGAATTGCGTTTACCAATAAATGACACTACAGTTGTAGAAAAAACAGGTTTTAACAGTAGCGAACAAATTTTTAGTTTTTATTACAATACTTATTATCAAAAAGAATATCCATTAATAATGGGCGTGCTTAGTGACAACTTAGTAGCTAGTATCAATTTAATTGCTGCCTCCCCACGAATACTTGAACAGTTCAATAAAGATTTTAATCCTTTGTACTATGAATATAGTAAGTAAAATATTGCATTTGGCAATAAAAAGCTTAAACATTAAAAAACATTTTTTATCAAAAAGATACATTAATGCTTTTTCTTTTAGCAAAGGTTTTAGTAGTTCTAAAACAAGTTCTAAGCTGAGGCAAAAGGCAAGTGTAGTTAGTAAAAAAATAAACCTAACTAACAAAAGCTCTTACGTAAAAGCATCATCTATTAGCTTTAGAGAGCCTTTCTTTTCTTCGCAAACTTTTTTTTCTAAATCTTATTACCCTGGATGGACTAGTTTTAGCGTGCCTTTTGATATTACTAAAATTGTATCTAGCACAGGAAGCACTAAAGGAGAGCTCCTAGACTATAAAAACGTATATAGTTTAAAGCATTTTATGGAGAACAATTTCTATGAAAACTTGCATGATACTGAACCTTTACTTGATAGGGTGGGAGAGTTTATTGCTTTAGTTAGACTAGGGCAAACTTTAAATTATTCTACGTATTTAGATTACGACTATGAAGTTATTAAGCACCTAGACCACGGACTTGGTTATGACTTTAAATTAAAAAAAGCTGTTCACATGAAATTAGAAGGATTTCAATATAGTCCTATCGTTAAATTTGATGACTTTAAGTGGGATGTACTTCTCCCTGATACAGCTTCAGTATTATCTAATAACACACCAACTCTATATAGTATAGGTGTGCCAAGCATAACTCCGCTTAGTATAAAAGTTTTATTTCAAGATTATTTGACTAAAGACTTTACTGATAACCCATATTCTCCTTGGCTGAACACTAGATTGTTTTACATAATAAAAAAAGACAACGCATTTAATCAAGATTACTACGGTGAATTTGGAGGGGACTTTGAAGTTCTTGAACCTGGAGTAAGTTATAATATGTATTTATTTTCTAAAGAAACTACTAACGTAGATTCAATTTTAGGGATTTAATAATTTACTATCTTTACTAAATAATATATAAAAAATGGCAACAAAAGTATCCGCAGACGTAGCCTCTATTGTAGACGTTACTGCAAGACGTAATGATTCATTCTATCTACAAACTACTTTAACGCAAGCAGACGGCTCTATATACCTATTACAGGGTACTGATGCTAATGCTTATGTAGCTAAGTTTGAGATATACGATAGTAGCGACGTAAAAGTATTAGCTTTTATATCTAACACTGGTTCTTCTCCTGAAGTTAATGACACTATTACAGTAGGGGCGGCAACAGGGGTCTTAACTATAAACGTAGCCGCTAGTAGCATGACTATAAGAAGCGGCTCATACAAGTACAAGCTTGTTGTAAGTCATGCATTAGACGCAGTAACTAATACTGTAATGGTAGGTAAGTTTAAAGTAGTTGATATATAATGGCTAGTTCAGTAGTTAACTTAAGTCTACAAGCTAAGTCCACACCTACTGTAAATATTACAGTAAACGAAGCTGGTTCTGTATCTGGGACTGGCTCTGTTAGTCCTGTAATTAAGTTTGTAGCTAGCGGAGAGGCTGGTCCTACAGGTGCACAAGGTATACAAGGAACAATAGCAGGCAACGATGTAATAACCACTTCTAACATACAGAATGGTGCTGTGTCTACTGCAAAGCTTGCTGATGATAGTGTTACTGCTGACAAGCTTGGGCCTAATTCTGTTTATGGTGCAGCTATTCCCGACCTAGGTATAGACACAACCAAGATAGGAAATGACGCTGTTACGTCTGCTAAGATAGCGGATGACGCAGTTACATCTGCCCATATAGCTCCTAACGCGATAAACGAAGAACTTATTGAGTCTGGTATTATTACTAGAGCTAGTATAGCCCCTGGTACAATAGACTCTTCTTTAATTCAAAACTACACCTTAGTCACTACTGACTTTTCTTTAAACTCTGTAGATGGTACAGTAATAGTAGACAATCCTCAAATAACTGGTGACGTTTCTGCTGTTAATTATAAAGCAAGAGGTGCAAGCCCTGGAAAGTTTGAAGGGCCTGACTCAGACGAAATGCACCTTAAGTTTCATACAGACTTAAAGTTTGTAAACACAAGCGGCTCTATAGTAGGAGGCGTAGACCAATCTGGTAATTTTACAATAAGTGGAACAGTAGACGGAATAGATATAGCGACTGATGTAGCTGCTAATACAGCTAAAGTAAGCTACCCATCTGCGGATTCTACTAAGGTCGGGCACTTAACTGTAACGCAGGCTGTTGACCTTGATGCAATAGAGTCTAAGCTTGATGGAGTAGAGGTTAACGCTACAGCCGACCAAACAGTAGAGGAAATACAAGATATTGCAGGTCCTCTTGTGGCAACAGGTGGAACTAAAACTGGTATTGCTATTACATACGATGATGCCAACGGTAATATGGATTTTGTCGTTGACCATGACGCAGCAACTAACTTTGTAGCTGAAGAGCATTATAGGTGGGATAACGATATACAATCTACTGCTACTATAAACCATCTTAACTTATCTAGTGACACTCCAGGAGAAACTGAGGTGTTGGTAATGAATGATGGCGATGCTGTATGGGGGCATGGAGAGAAGATACATATACAAGTACGAAATGATGAAGGCTCTACAATATCTGCAGGTCAACCATTATACAGTAAAGGTGAGATAGGTGGTAGTAACAGAATACTTGTTGGTGTTTGTGATGCTGATGATTCTGCAAAAATGCCTTGTATAGGTATAGCTCATGCAGAAATGAATACTACTTCTACTAAAGACAACTTTGCTGTAGTATCTGGTATATACAACACAAACATTTCTGGATTTACTTCTTTAGCTGTAGGTGATAATTTGTATATACGGAATGATGGTAGCTTATCTCAATACAAACCTTTAGGGTCTTCTAGTAAAATACAAAATGTAGGTATTGTTTTAAAGACTAACGGAAGTACATGTCAAGGGCTTTTAGTTTCTGCTATTGGTAGAACTAATGATATTCCTAATCTGAATAGCGGTACTTTTTTTATGGGTAATTCTTTTAACGCCTCTCAAGCTGTTAATTTTTTAGACCAAGTAAATTATGCCTTACAAAACCAGACTACTACTTTTTTAAGAAATATAGCTAGTGAAGGAGACGACTTTACGATACAGAGTAAAGGTGAGATGAAGTTTATTATAGATATGCCTGATAATGAAACTGGTCAGTCTTTTACATTTCACAATGGGGGAACTTCAGGTGGGTCTACTGAAATTGCAAATCTTGATGAATCAGGTAATTTGCAAATAGATGGAGACTTAACGATTAGTGGAAATGAAATAAAAGATGATGACGGTACAGTTTGTATAACTTTTGACAGCTCAGGTAATACAGCAGTAGCTAATACATTAAACGCTAGTGTTACAGGTAATGTTACAGGAAATGCTTCAACTGCAGATGCTCTTACAACTGGTAACAAAGATATAGAGGGTACTCTAAATATAAAAACTACTAGTGCTAGTGCAAGCCCCTTTATAAGTCTAAGTCAAACTACAACTAGAAGGGCTTTTATACAGTTAGCAGATAGCAATTTAGGTTATGACAATCATCTTAGGATTGCTTCTGAATACGGTCCTACAAGTATAGCTGCAGCCTCTACTCCAGGAGCTGATACTGACACCGCTTACTTTTTAGTTCAGCCAGGTGGTACTTTTAAATTTGGTGCGCAAGATGGAGATGCTACCCTTACTACTGATGGTAGTATGACCTTTAAGTTAGACTCTGATGATGATGAAACTGCTCAATCATTTTCTTTTAGAGATGGTGGTGCTTATGGTTCTTTTACAGAAATAGCTAACTTAAACCAGGATGGAGATTTAGTCATTGAAGGAGATTTAACCGTCAAAGGGAATCAAATTAACGGTACTAGTTCAGCTTCAGTTTTAACATTTGGAACAGGTGTCACAACTTTAACGGGTTCTTTAGAAACTTCTAGCACTATATACTCTAATCGTTTATGGAGTTATGGAACTGATGGTGACATAGAAATAAGAAGTCAAAACGATATAAATCTTATCGTAGATGGCAATAACAATGCTAGCGGAGAGTTAAAGATAAAGAAAGCTGGTTCGGGTGGAGATGACGATATAATTGTTATAAGTGAAGCTGGTGTCATGACTATGTACGGAAGTCAATTAGCTCAACCTGCTATCTCCTTGCAGCAGAGTTCACAAAATACTACATACGGCCCTCCTATTTTTGATTTTTTTAGAAACTCATTAATTGTTGATAATGCAGATATAGGTAGACTTGATTTTAGAGCTAGGGATAGTGGTGGTAGTGAAACTATTTACGCCCAAATAATAGGAAGTACTGAAGAATCAGGTGCAGGAACAGAAGGTGGTAAAATAAGATTTAAAATTGCTTCTCATGACGCAGAGCTTGTAGATGGTTTAATAATTGAAGATGGTAGCGTAGAAGACGAAGTAGATGTTACTATAGGTAATGGTATTTCTTCTGTAACTAGTATATCAGGAAGGTTAGATGTTAACGGAACTGCTGGTATATATTCAAATAAACTACAAGCATTTGCAGATACTGACTTACAAATAAGTACTGATAAAGATATGTACTTTAGAATTGACACCGATGGAAATACAGCTAATAAATTTCATTGGGAGCATTATCAATCTGGAGCGCAGTCTTACACTAGTTTAGCTACGTTTGATGAAAATGCTGAACTCACGATAATCAGCACTCAAGATGATAAACCTAAAATTACAATAAACCAACAATCCAATACGGTTACAGCAGCAGCTCCACAATTAGAGTTTTACAGACAAGGGGTTTCTACTGACAATAAAGAGCTGGGTGATATAGTTTGGAGTGGTCTACATCAATATGGTAGCAAACAAACATACGCCCAAATTGTAGGTAAGATAGAAGAATCAAGCGTCCCTTTTCAGGGAGGTCAAATTCTTCTTCAAGTAGCATCTCATGACGGTGAGATGGTATCAGGTTTGAAGATTGAAGACGGTAATGCCGAAGACGAGATAGATGTTACCATAGCTAATGGCTCTAGCTCTTTAACTACTGTAGCTGGTAACTTAAACGTTACAACTAATATAGAACTTGGACACGCATCTGACACAACTATAGCTAGAACTGCAGCAGGTACAGCATCTATAGAAGGTAAAGAAATACAAACATACGCTAAACATTATCACTTTATACATTCAGGTTTTTTATTAAGCTTTGAGTTTTCTAGATACATTCCTTTAAATGGTAGTTTAAATGAACAAAACACCTCAACTAATACACCTGAGTATACAACTTTTGTTTGGCCTTATGACGGCACAGTAAACAAGATATGGGTTAGAAGTGAAGCTGATGCTGGTGATACAGAAATGAAGTTGTATAAAGGAGCTAACGGTGCTACAGTTGGTACTGCTATGGGTGCAGTAACTGCAGCTTGCGGTGCTAATACGTCTGTTGAGTTTGACATGACTAGCGTAACTAACTCTTTTTCTCAAGGAGAGGCTATGGCTGTAAGAATTGACCCTACTAATGATACTGACGCAGGTTACAACGTAACTATAGAATGTATATTTGATTTAACAACATAACAATATGGCATTAGCAAATAAAAAATCTAACACAGTACACAGTAAGTCTGGAAGTGATAAAGTAAAACTTAAAGACGAGTTTGATAATGGTTATCTTGATAAAATTGCTACAAACCCTGACGAAGAACCTGCGTTTGCAAGTATTATATACCAGCTAGGTTTAATACAAGAAGATGTTGACGAGCTTAGAAGGTTTTCTAATACAGAGCTTAATCATAAAGCCTCTTCAAAAATGATACTAAACTGTGGATGGGTAGGCTCTACAGCTTCTAGGCAATATTTACCATTCGGTTATGGTGGTACTTTTGACTCAACATCAACTAATGGGTACTTAGAATACGGAGGGTGGATTGCTCCTTGTAATGGTAGTGTAGAATCTGTAATAATTAGGTCTGAAAATTTTTGTGGATACTCTAACGTAGCTTTACACTTTGCGTCTACTAATACAGAAGTGCCTACTTTCAATCCTGGTAGCGGTAAAAGTGATACGATAAACATGAGTCAGGATGATACACCTTACAAGTTTCTTAGCTTTGATGGTCAATACTCTTCAAACTTAAATACTTTTACTGCAGGACAAGTAATTATGGTTAGTTTTGACCCCTCTTCAGTATCAGGAGATAGTATAGCAACAATGGTTTTAAATTTAGATTGGACAAACTCTTTATAATATGGCAACAATAAACACAGACATTGCACAGAAAATAGATATAGTTACAAGAGAAAATAACTCTGCAACTATTAATCTTGTTATAACAGATTCTACGGGAGCTGCTTTCAACTTGACGGGTTATACTATCGTACATACTGTTTTTGACGACCATGAAACCTATTTAACTAAAAGCGGTTCGGGTGGTATAACTGCTACTGGGGGAGGTTCATTCGACACTACGGGTAAGATTACTATCAAATATACCCCTACAAATTTAAGTATACTTCCAGGTACATATCAGCATAAACTAGTACTGACAGTAGGAGATGACGTTAAAACTTGGATGCATGGAAAGTTTAAAATCAACAAAGATTAATTTATTATATTTGTTAAGCAGTGAGGGCTAGCTAGTTATTATATAATAAATACAATAAAATGGCTCAGAGTTTAAATGAGAATACAAACTTTAATGTAAGTATTAAGTCTTTAGCAGCAATCGCTGTTTTTATATTTACCTTAGTTGGTATGTGGTTTTCTTTGCAAGCAGATATTGCAGAAGCAAAAGAACTACCTAAACCTACAGACCCCGTAATTACAAGAATGGAGTTTGATATGAAAGACAGACTCATTAGGCAAACTATTATGTCTACTCAAGAAGATGTTACTGAAATCAAAGATGATATAAAGCTGATTAAACAAAAGCTCTATGAGTAAGTTTTTACTATATATGCTTTTCTTACTTCCTGTTAGCGCGTTTGGACAAAACCAAATAAGTGCTGATAATTTTGATTGGGAGATAAGGAGAGGTGTAGCAGTAGTAGAGTTTTGGGCAGGATGGAATAGAGGTAATGAAATACTTTTTATGCACGAACTAACTAACTGCAGAACTTACCGTCATACGATAAGAAGAGATAAAAGTTTATTACAAAAATATAAAGTTGCTGCAGCTCCTACAATTATAGTATTTAAAAATGGAGAAGAACAATATAGGTTTACTCCTAACATTATGTTAAAGGTAACTGCTACAAAAGAACAAGTACAATCAGCTATTAACGATTTATAACCAAAACAATGATTACAATTTGCTCATCTCTAGTACTATCGACGGTAGTATTAAGCTATGTATACTGTGGAAGAAGATAAACTAAACATTACAGAAACTTCTAAAATTAATTTAGATATAAAGTCACTTGTCGGCATTGTTGTTGGTATAGTGTCTTTAGCTGGTATATGGTTCACTCTTACAGCATCAATAGCTCAACTGCAGTTAGATGTATATCGTATGCAAGAACACGTAGTTCTTAATGACGAGTTTAGAACTAAATGGCCTCGTGGCGAGATGGGTGCATTACCTGATGACGCTAAACAAGACCTTAGAATTTTGTATCTTCAAAAAGAAGTAGACTACCTTAGAACTGTAGTAAAAGAATTAGAAATAACTCAAGCAAAAACTGAATAATGAAATTAAGCAAAAACTTTACACTTGCTGAAATTACACATAGCAACACAGCAAAAAGATTAGGAATAAAAAATGAGCCGAATAAAAAACATTTACAAAATATACAGCAGCTTATTTCAGGGGTGGTTCAGCCTCTTCGTAGCTCTATTGGTCCTATTCGTGTTAGCTCTGGTTATAGGAGTCCAAATCTTAATCGAGCGATTGGGGGAAGCGTTAAGTCACAACACTGCCGAGGGCAGGCGATTGACGTGCAGTTCTGGGAAAAAGGAGAAATGAATAATAAAAAAATATACGATTGGATTTTATCTAGTGATATAGATTTTGACCAAATGATAAACGAGTTTGACTATTCATGGATTCATATATCGTTTAACGAAGAAAAAAATAGAAAGCAAGTTTTGGAAGCATATAAAGATGAAGACGGAGACACTAAATATAAATATGCTGAAATATGAAAGACGCTTGTTATAGAAAAGTAAAAGCTAGTTACAAAGTATTTCCTAGTGCATACGCATCGGGAGCTATTGCTAAGTGCCGCAAAAAAAAATCTGGAGGTTCTAAAAAAAAGAAGTACAGCAAAGGTGGCATGGTTTCTTCTTGTTGTTGCAATATGGATAGGTTTGTTAGACAATCAGACTGATGGCTGTGCGAAAAACAAACGCTGGAGCTAATTTAAAGCGCTGGTTTAAAGAAAAATGGAAAGATGAAAAAGGCAACCCATGTGGTTCGTCTAAAAATAAAGGTGTCAAAAAATGCAGACCAACAAAAAAAGTAAACAAGAAAACACCTGTGACCTGGAAGGGTGTGGGAAAAAGAAAGTCTGCAGTTGTGGCGGAAAAAAAACGAGTAGGAATGGGAAAGCGTACTAGTGCGCTTCGTAAACGAAAGACAAATGCCAAGAAAAAAGGAAAATCCAATTAGGAAAACTACCAAAGGCAAGAGTGCAAATTACAGACCTACAAAAAAGGGTGCTGGGATGACTAAAAAAGGAGTTGCAGCGTACCGTAAGAAAAACCCTGGAAGTAAGCTTAAAACGGCTGTAACAGGCAAGGTTAAAGCTGGTAGTAAAGCAGCAGGCAGACGTAAGTCTTATTGTGCACGTTCATTGGGTCAGTTAAAAAGAAGTAGTGCAAAAACAAAGAATGACCCTAATTCAAGAATTCGTCAAGCAAGGCGTAGATGGAAATGTTAAGTTATGATAAAGAGTATTATACAAAGTCTAGTAGGACAAGCTACTAACATTATAGATGAAGTAGTAACTACCGATGAAGAAAGAATCCAACTTAAACAACAGTTTGAAAAAGTTGTTAAAGAGCATGAAAAAGATATGTTTGCCCTCGAAGTTAAAGACCGAGAAAGTGCGAGAGAGATATATAAAGATGATGCTACTATACAGAAAATATTAGCAATTATCTTTACTGTTGCATATTTTTTTCTATCTTACACCATGTTTAAGTACTTTGTACTGAACACAATAGAATTATCTGATTATGAAATTGGTTTTATAAGTACGGTATTTGGAGCAATGAGTAGTAAAGTAAACACAATTATAGACTTCTTTTTTGGGGGGTCTTCTAAAAAGTAACAATGAGCGGAATAGAGGAAGATGTATGCTTTAAGATTATAAAGCGTTCTGAAATGGGCAGAAAAAAGTACGGAACTACGATGGAGCGAACAGATTTAAGCGAGATAGAGTGGCTTAAACATGCTCAAGAAGAAGCGATGGATTTAGCTGTATACCTTGAAAAGCTTATACAGATTAAACAAAAATGATTGATTATTTAATAATACATTCTACTTCTACTGAAAAAGGTAAAGTAGTTGATAAAAAAGAATATAATTTATTAGTATCTTGCGATATAGTTCATTTTAATGGACAGCTTTCACAATTTAAAGTAGAAGAACCAGAGCACCCAACTAGCGATGACAATTATAAGCACGTAGCTTATATAGGAGGACTTGAGGATGGTAATGTTACTGACACAGCTACATGGAAGCAATATGATAGTTTAGAACATATAGTGATGTACCACTTGCTTTATAATCAAAATTTAAAAGTAGGTTGTTCGTCACTTTTTTTTGATACAGACTCTGGATTAAGGGTTAGAACTTGGTTAGAAGATATAGGAGTTAAACCTAAAAATATTATGTAATGTCTAGAAATACTTTAGCTGGTAAGGGGAAAGGAAAAAGCAGAAGTGCAAAATACTACGCTGCAAACCCTAAAGCACGTAAAAAAAAGCAAGACTATGACAAGAAATATCATTCTACACCTGAACGTAAGAAATATAGAGCGGAATTAAACGCTAAAAACCGTAAAGCAGGCACTTACGGTAATAAAGACAATAAAGATATGTCCCACAAAAAGAATGGTGGGTTTGTCAAAGAAAGTCAAACTAAAAACAGAGCAAGAAATCGTGGAAAAAAATGAAAAACTAAAGGATTATCTATTAAAAAATCCTGAGAAGTTGCGTAAAGATTACGCAGAGACAGCAGCTTTATTTAATACCACTTATGAAGCTGTACGTAGTAAAGCAAGAATGTTAAGAGCAGCATTTGACGAAGAAGTAAAAGTAGCGTCGTACTCATCATCGGAGATACCGAATGAGAAAGTAGTTACTAATGAGAAAAAAGACTCATTGACTATATCTGTTGAAGACAGTAACAGAGTAAAATCTCTAGACGACTTAATAAATAATTGTAAAGTAGACCTTGAAACTTGGGAGGTAGACTGGTTCGATATTGGTACATACGAGGTAACTGGATTTGATAATGACAGAAAGCCTGTAACAGTTACTATGTATAGAACTAAGGCTAAGTTTAAGAAGATAAACATCTGGAATAATTTAAGTAAATTAAAAGAAGATTTAAAACAAGATTTATTTGAAGCATTCAGTACATACTCTATTAAGCCAGATTTTAAGCCTAAACAGGCGGGTGAGGAAGGCTATTTGCTCGAAATTGGGGCATACGACTTGCATCTTGGTAAGTTGGGTATTGATACTGATGGTTACTCTTTGGCTCTGGCTAGGGAAAGGCTTCATTCTGCTCTTCGTTCCCTTTTTGAAAGAGCAAGAGGATTTAGAATCGAAGAAATAGTCTTTGTAGTTGGTAATGACTTCCTGAATGCAGACAGAACTAATCCTTTTACATCCACTACAGCTGGAACACCACAATCTAATACAGTTTCTACATACGAAGCTTATCGCTTTGGTCGTAAACTTCTAGTAGAGTGTATAAACGCTTTAGCTGCTGCTGCTCCTGTGCGGGTTGTTGTTATTCCAGGTAATCATGACGAAGAGTCTATGATGCACATGGGAGACGCATTAGAAGCATTGTATGAAACTACTGAGCATATTACTGTAGACAATAGTAGGCCCTTAATGAAAGGTTATAAGTACGGTGAATGTTTACTTATCTTTGACCATGGTAACAGAGTGAAGAACTACAAGAATCTTGCGTCTGTCATCTCTCAAAGGTTTAGAGAGGTTTGGAGTAGTGTAAGGCACATTGAAGTCCACAGAGGGCATCTACATAGCCTTAAAACAAGTATAATGGGTCAAGTTGAAGAACTTAACGGAATTGCTGTGAGGCATCTCGGAAGCATGTCGCCAACTGACCAATGGCATGATGATAGTGGATATATGTCCACGATTAAACGAGCGCACGCATTTGTATGGCATAAGACCAACGGTATGCAGTGTGAATATTATTATAACGTTCCTGTAAAGAATGGAAAACAAACAAAAGAAGCCTCCGAAGAGTAGTGTTAAATTTAACATAACACTATCTGATGAGCAGAAGTCAGCTAAGAGCGAGATACTAAATCACGCATATAGTTTTGTAGTAGGTAAGGCAGGTAGTGGTAAGACGCTACTAGCAGTACAGATTGCACTTGACCAATTCTTTAAACGTCAGTATAACAAGATAGTTATTACTAGGCCGACTATTGCAACAGAAGACAACGGTTTTTTGCCAGGAACAGAAAAGGAAAAGCTAGAACCTTGGTTAGTACCCATCATGTCTAACATGAGAAAGGTATACAACAAAGAAAGTAAGATAGATAAAATGGTGGAACTTGGTGAGGTAGAGCTTGTTTCTTTGTCTCACTTTAGGGGTAGAACTTTTGAAAACTCTGTAGTTATTATAGATGAGTTTCAAAACCTTACTAAGTCACAGTTCAGAATGGCTTTGGGTAGATTAGGAAAGAACTCTATAATGATATTCTGCGGAGACAATCAGCAAGTTGACCTAAAAGACGTTAACTACTCTGCAATACATGATGTATCTAAAATAAAAGATAGCTCTTACGTTTATAAGATTATCCTTGAAGATAACCATAGACATAAGGCTATTGATGATGTACTAAATTTACTAACTACATACTAATGCAGGAATTAATACAAATAATATACGGAAGAACTACCTTGGAACTTGGTGTTTACTGGGGTGTATTACTAGGCTTTCGTACTTTTGAAGCTAATGAAGTTCATCAAGCTTACGAGCTACACATGTATGTACCTTTTATATATATTGCAGTAGTGCAGAACGTAAGTGATGAAGAAGATTTAAATCTCTGATTCTAACTTATACAGAACTTTCTGTAAGTGTTTAACCTTAACTTGTTTATTAAAGTATGCGCTTGACTCAGCCTTATCGTGACAACTCCTACACAGTGCTGCAAGGTTTTCTATGTAGTCTTTACTCGAACCACCCATTCCCCTCGCATGTATATGATGAATGTCTACAGCAGGCTGCCCACAACTGGTACACAGAATGTGGTCAGATGTGTCTAAATTAAAGAAGGTTATATATACTTTCTTATGATTCACCATCTAACTGAATGTATTGCCCTATGTTGTTTAGAGCTTCTGTAGCTCTTATAAAATCATTTACATCTTCTGTTATCGCGTAGTGCGTTATAAACTCTTGAATGGTTGGTTCTTCTTGTCTGTCTCCAAACTGTTTGTCTTGCTTTTCTGCATGAAACCACTCTGCATATTGTTCTAGTAGTTTTTGTGAAATATGTTTTTCCATTGCTTTTTCTTTAGTAGTGATAACAGAGGGAAACTCCCACAGCCTCCCCCTGATTCTCACGTGTTGATTTCTAAATCCCGTTAGAAATTTTGCCTGCTTCCTAGGGCAGGACTTGTTTTGCCCAACTCAAGTATGGTGCTCACTTTACTTTTAACTTCCGCATGCTTCGCAGTCTTCATCATCTATACTGCAAGCGTCTGGTTGGTCTTTGTCTTCTAAGTCTACTATCCATGAGTCCCATGTTTCTCTAGCGACTTCTTCGTTCTTTAGTTGTTCTGCTGTTTTTTCTGTTAACATTACTTTGTTCTTTTTTTTAAAGCACGTAAGCTTATGTTAAGCTTGTACTTGATTGATAAATATCTTTGGACTATCCGTAGCCCATGCTTTTTAAGTTTAGCTTTTTGTATAGCTTCTTGTATAATACCTTTCATGTATAATGATTTGCTGTAGGGGGAAGAGTCGAACTTCCACGTAGAGGTTAGCTATAGGACAAGTTGTGCACAATGGTGGTCAACCCGCTATCCTAAAGTTTATTCCTTTATCTACACCCTCGAGACAGGAGGGCATGTCTGCCAGTTTCATCACCCTACATTACTAGCTTGCTCTCTCTTTGAGTTTAAGCCATCTAACCTTCTTTGTATATCACGTTGAGATACAATGATGTTAAACTTCTTTCTAAGTATTCTTTGAGTCTTATTCAGTCCTGTACCGCTATTAGCGTGCATGTCTGATACAGCGTTCACTATTTGCTGCTCTTGTTCTGTTAGTTTACTCTTCATGTTTAAATCTAGGTTGAGTGTAACCGCATTGGGCTATCTGTTCCAAAGATATAATTTTTATTTCACATCCTTGTGATTTTTGATTATCAGACTTTAATCTTGTCATCAAGTTTGCATTATACCTAGAATCGTTTAGCAGCTCTAATGTGTTTCCTATACAAACTTCTCTTGTGGTTTTTTTGTATGGTTTATTTATTAGAACTTTCTCTCCTTTGCGTTTACCGTAATACCTTACTTCGTAAGTAACCTTGTTGAAACATATAGGCATTTTATACATTCAATACCTCCTTAATGTTTTCTATATTTGGTTAAGCTGTTTATTACGAGAGATTAATACTCTGCATGTTTCAGTAAGCTCTGCATAATTCTGCCCACTAATACTGTAGTCTTCTCCTTTCTCTCCGTACAGCTCAAACCTACAATACTCAGCTAGCTTGTTATATAATTCAACACTATCTTTTTCCATGCATAAAGTTTCTTCATACACTTTAACGTAGTGAATTATTGTTGCGTGGTGTTTACCAAACATCTTACCTATTTGACTTAAAGTAAATTTAAAGTAATCATGTACAACTGAAGCAATAACTATGTTTGTGTTGACCATAGCTCTTTTTCTACTGTCTATCATATCAGAATCTATAGACATGTGTAAGTATGCTCTTGAAAACACATTACTTAAAATAGTTTTGTTAAGCTCACTTATATTCAGGGAATGAATTTTCTGCAAATTCGGTGTCCAAGGTTTTAATTTTATTGTAGATTTCTTTTGTTTCTCCATGCGCTTTTTCTTTATCTTTTTTTGTACTATCTATACCTAAGTTACTTTGCAGTATAGCGTTCTTGTGTAATAATTTGTCTATTTTACTCCTGGTCTTCTTGTTCGTGTAGTAAGGAGATAAACTTTGATTTTTCTTGGTAGCCATATATTCCTATGTTATTTATTTTAGCACGAGCTGGTATCATTTCATTAAAATACAACCATGCATTGATTAGTTTTATGTTGTTGTTTTTATCTATTGTCTTGATAATAGTTTTCTTTCTTTTATACCAGATAGGATGACCTTCTAGCATGTCTAAATCATCAAGAGTAGCCCTACTAACGTCGTAGAGCTCTCCTGATATATTAGTTAAAGAAAACGATTCAGACACGTATGGAATACCATCTTCGTACATTATATACCTATCTTTAGTAAGTCCTGTACCTATGTATTTACTACCTGCTAGTAGTCTATGGTTTCCATGTGCTCTTTTCAGAGTTCCGTATACAAATACTGTTTCCAATTAAAATTTGATTATGTTGTTAAATGCAGTGTACATGTCTTGCACACCATCTTGGTCCATCTTTCTAAACGATTGTATATTAGCTATACCATTCTGGTATGCTATTCTACTGTCGTCCATTCCTGTAACAAAGTCTACAACCACTACGTCGTATGGAGCTTTCTTTTCTATAAAAGCAAAGTAAAACTTATGAGCTTTAAGTCCGTCAAGATAGAACGCTGCTTGTATCCCATACTTAAAGTTCTTTATGCTTTCTGCTATAGCTTCTATGTCTATACTTTTACATGTCTTTATATCAACTATGTAATTTTCTTTAGGGTCATAGTAGTCTACTTTAGCTTTACATTTTACACCTTCAAGCTCAAATAACTTTATAACTTCTCTTTCACCACCCTCATGTACTAACTTACTGTATATAGGATGTCTGCTTAAGCTTTCCTGCATACCTAGCAACATGTTCTCACTCTTACCTGGTAGGTGGTTAGGTACGTCTTGATTCTGTTCTTTCCATTCTGCTATATACTCTTTACCTGCTTTGGTTCTTTTATCCATAGCTGGCTCAAATGCATATAACTTCTTGTACTCTTCAGGTTCAAGCATCATAGCATGGAACGCAGACCCTACTAAGAACGCTTCACTCTCTATGTTTTGTGACATAGCAAAATCAAACTGCTTCTTGCTCCCTTGTAGAGCCTGCTTTACCATACTAGCTGATATATACTCTTTATCATCAAAGTAATTATCGTCTGTAATAATGTTATTGTTTTCTAACATAACACATACTTTGCTACGTTAGTCATCTTTTTGCTACCATCTTTGTTAGTCCACCTGGTAGCCACTCGTGCATTTTCTGTATCTATCTTTACTCCGTCTGCTTTTAGTAAAAATATAGATGCGGATAGCCTTGTATTACCAAGGTCTCTAATAGCTTCTAATGAGGTTATACTCTTGTACTCTTGTAAGTACTTTAATAGTCTTGACTTATGTGTTTCTTTTTTCATTTTTTAAAACTTTAATGATTACTCCTGCTCTTTCTTTATCTACAACATACCCTGTAAAGTGTGGTATGAGGTTATGTATGTCATCATCCTCTATCCATTCGTTCTTAACCATAAGGTCTTGAACTGTTTGGGCTGGGTTGATGTAATCAAACTTTCTCTTACTGTCTCGTATAAAGTAGAATGATACTGTGTATGGTTTTTCTAAACCTTCTGTAAGTTTCAGGAACTTATCTTTTTTTTCCTGGTAAAACTTCTTTGTGTTTTTTATATACTCTCTTGTCGTCTTGCTGTTTATCAGGTATTTACCTGTCCACTGTTTACTGTTTTTGCTTGACGGTACGTTAAAGGGTATGTATATTTCATCCTTTCTCATGCGGGTCTGGTATATATAAGTGAAATGTTTGAGCTGCCCATTGCTTTACTTTCTCGATAAAATCTAACATGTCTTTGTTAGATAACTTGGTAGTGCTTTCTGTTGTATCGTACCACTCATTGTCAACCTCTATCTTCTTCTTAAGAAATGTTTGTTTCAATAGCTCGTGAGTTTCTTCTTTAGTATATCCTGTATAGTCGGATATAATCTTTACTACAACTCCCCAATAATATTGATTCAATTGATTGCTTCTTTTAGGTTTGTACTCCGATACAGTAACTTGTACAGTCTTATCTTCGTATCTAGCAATGTCTTGGTCAAGACGCTCTCTGTTTCCAAAGTGCATCTTTCCCTTAACAACTTTAGCTATGTGTATAAGCTTCATAGTAAAGCAAGGGTTTTTACACCCCTGCAATTACATTTAGAATGGCATACTATCGTCAGCAACACCACCTGTACTAGCGTTTAAGAACGCTTCATGAGCAGCTTTATATGCTGCAGAGTCTGACGGGTTTAATGGCTTGTTATGTCTGTTTTGGTCAAACGTAAGGTTGCTACCTTCTGGTCCAGACATTTTGTAATCCATTACAGATTTAATTACAGGCTCTCCTGTATCTTTGTCGTTAGTCCAATACTCACGTCTACCAAGTATAACTTCAATAACACTACCTACAGCTTCTTTACATGCGATAGGTGGATTATTAAATGTTGTAGCACCTGCTGACATCAAGAAACGTTTGAATATTTTCATACGAATATCTTTTGCAGCGTCTGAAGTGCTTTCATCTGCACCACTCATCTTTAGGTATGCAATACCAGATTTGTTTGCTACCTTAAACTCTGTATAAGGAATACCCGTATACCCTTCTCTTTGCTCTGAAGATTTTACTTCCATAACTTTTACTTTATGGACACCCTCTTTCAAGTAACTCTGTTGAGCTGTTACTTCTACTTGTTCTAAATTCTTAAACATTTGTTTTGATTTAAAGATTAGTTATAATACTCTTCGCACTTTTCTATGACCTGTGCAAGGTCGTTATCTACATACAGTTCTTTAAACATTCCCATCGGACTCTTAGCTGAGTCTTTCCCTGAAGATTGTGTTCTAAACCTATACTTTGCTTGCTCTTCACCGTAGTGATTATCTGTAAACAGACAGCATACAAACTCTTTCTCTACACGCTTCTTCCAACGGTTACCATCAACAGCTACAAATCTTTCTTGTACTCCATCTTCCCCGTCGTAAGCTCCGTCAATAGCTAAGAAAACTACATACTTATCAGTATTCTTACTCATGTTAAGGATTCTATCTATCTCTTTGTTGTAGAATGACCAAACATCAAAGCCTTTAAACCTGATGTCTGCTTCTCTGTATATCATTTCTACCAAGCTGGTAAATGATTCTACTACAATAGTATCTATATCCTTTGACTTAACTGCTTTATCAAAAGCTGTATTGAATGTATTCAAGTCAGGAACTGGTACGTTTTTGAATTCTTTCGCTCCTTTGAACGGAAGTTGTTTTCTTTCTGTGTTTAGTACAGCTGTTGTGTGTGGATTTAGATTCCTCAACGATGTTGATTTACCTGACCCACTCTTGCCTACTACAATAATATTTGGTTTCATTTGTCTTTGGTTTTTAAACGTTTATACTCATCCATACTATAGGTCTTAGTCTTTTTGTCTGATGCACAAACAAACTTCATAAAACCTCGTAGCATGATGTTTTCTTTATTCTTCATTCTCTCATCTATATTCCTGAAAGTCTTATTAACAACCTCTTTGATAAGCTTTTTAGAGAACGGAAGCTCTGCAGCTACCTTGTTTACTATGTCTTCGGGTTTTTTCATGGTTTAGTAAAGATAATAAATTAATTGTTATCAACAAAACTATTGTAAGAATTGTCGTCGTTTATCTCTTCAAACTTGGTTAGATAATTTATCCACTTTAGCCATTTGCTACCTATACCAATGTTTCTACCCTTAGCAAATATAATCTCTGCTTTACCTTCTGTTGTTTGCCCGTTAGCGTCTCCATCAAAACCATAGTATTCAGGTCTATATACAAACACTACAGCGTCAGCAGCCTGTTCTATCTCGCCAGATTCTCTAAGGTTTGATAACATAGGCCTGCATCCTTCATTGCGTTCGACACCTCTTGATAATTGCGACAGAGCTATAATAGTAATGTTAAGCTCTTTGGCAATATTCTTAAGGGAACGTGCAATGACTGATACCTCTTGCTCACGACTCCTACCTTTGACCATGTTACTTACCAGCTGAAGATAATCTATCATAACAAGCTTGACATCTTTAGTAATTACATACTGTCTAATCTTGTTAATCAAGTATCTCAAGCTGGTGTTGCTGCATTCGTCAATAAATAACGGTATATTCTCTAGATGCCCCGTCGCTTTATGAATGACCCCCCACTCATCTGACGTAAGCGTACCTTTAATCAAGTATCTATTGTCAATGTGGGTTTCACCACTAAGGATTCTTGATACAAGTTGAGGTACAGACATCTCATAAGAGAATACAACGCTATTATGGCCTTCTTCAGCAGCATTTTTAGCAAGAGCAAGGGCAAATGACGTTTTACCCATAGAAGATGCACCACCGACGATAATAAGGTCTTGTGGTTGCCACCCACCAGTAAACTTGTCGATAGATGCAAAGCCTGAAGTAATACCAGAGATGCCAGATGATAGTGAATTCTTTTCAATAACCTTGATAGTATCACGCAAATGCTCACGCAATTCTACAATAGAACCCTGTTCAGTCTTAGCAAGGTCAATCATAGTTTTTTCGATACTCTGTATGTTATCTTCTACTTCTTTATCATCAATTGTAGCTAGTACACTTTGACATAACTGTTTTACTGCAACTTTCTTTGAGATGTTTTTAAGGTAGTTAATGCATGTAATAGTCTCGTGCATGAATGAATCATTATCGTTCATACAACTAGCCAATACAAAGTCAACTCCTTTAATAAACCCTCGCAATTCGTTAGAAGCTTTTAGTAAATCAAACTTATTACCTGCCTGATACGCTTCATCCAACCACATATATACTTGTTTGTAGTCTGGGTCAGCGAATAGTACTGGTGATAGCAGCTCATGGTGATTGTAATAGTCTTGCTTATTATATATAAGCTTACTGATGAGAATCTTCTCTACGTTATCGTTCATCTCTTTGCTGTGTGTTTGTTCTTGGTGGTAAGTAATTAGTACCTCCTACATACTCATCATCGTACCGTGCATGTTTAATCCAACGTTCTGCGTGCTGGAACTCAGGTACGAATCTACCTCGCCTTTCTTCGCTAGCCTTATACTTAATCTGTATATCTAGCGCTGACATAATTTTGTCTACGAGTTCTTTTGGTGGCCGCAGCTTCATCCATTCAAACTTAGCTCTCTTTTTACCTATCCTAATTGGATAAGCTTTCCAGAACACTTCGAATGTTTTCTCAAGTCTGTTGCGGTCATCTGTTGTCATACGAATTGTTTTCTTATTGAATAGCTTCTTAGCTTTTGTAGTAGCTGAAGCTTCATACATATTTAAACTTATGTATCCATAGTAACTCAACTCTGTATAACAAATCTCTAACTGTTCTTCAGAGAATCCATATACACTTTGTAAAGCATTAGACTCCCTAGATGTCTCATCTGTTGACACCAGGAAATCTAACACTACCAAAGACAATAATGAAAACTCTAAATCCAAATCTTCGTATGCACATATCAATGCATCTACGCAATTTGTTAGTTTAGGCATCCAGTTTCTTTCATGTGGTTTACAATAAGCTCGAGAGCTTTGGTTGTAATCTTACTACTACTACCGTACATGTAATCTATTTCAGATACTTCACCTGAATGTGTAAGGTAGTTAGTCAAGCCATTGAATAACCCGTAAACTGTAGAGCCTTTCTCATTCATTTCTTTTATAACTGCTCTTTCAATTAGTTCTCTACGTTTAAAGTGAACCGAAGTCTTACGTTTCAAGTTGCTGTCAGATATTAAGTCCATAACTTTCTTTGTTATAGTAGATTCATATCCAACGTGCACGTTCTGCATCTTCTTCATTAGTGATGATACACCAAGCAGGTTAGTCTTAATAAGATTATCTAGACTCTTGTTGTTCTGTAAGTCATCAATCTTTTTAGTGTGCTTGATTACGTGGTTGTTCTCCTTGTCCTGCATTAGTAGGCCAAACATATTAGAACAACTATGTATCATGTTAGATATACCAAACGTAAGACGCAGGCTACCATCGTGAGATGATAAGGCATATACAAAAGAATCAGCTTCTTCTTGACCCCAATCCGTTTGCATGTTGTACTTAATAAAGAAATAAACCTTTCTACCTTTATCAAACGTACCACCTCTAGACTGAGACAAGTCATAGTTACCTTCACCTATCTTATCTAAGACAAGGTCGAGCAAGTCTGTGTTCTGCTTAACTGTATATCTACTACGCACTGGACCTAACGCTTCTTTAGTTTCATCATTTACTGTGCAATAAAACTCTGTACTGTTATAGTCATCACCATACTTGGTATTGTATAAGTGTAGCTTACGCTTACTTACATTGAAATCTAACTTATTGTTAAATAGAAAAGCATCTCGCTGCATTCTATCTTCTGCTGTAATTACTATTGCCATCTTGAAATTGCTATACCGTTATGTGTACTACCCGTCCTTCGGGTTTTCACGTTACTATAATGATTACTCTGGTAAAAGCTACCACGTAATCCTGCTTCGCCAAACATTAGTACATCTATACTATCTGTTACGAACTTCTGCTGTTTCTTTTTGGTTTGTTTTTTCATTGGTTTTCCTCCTTGTCTAATTTTAATTGTTCTCCTAATAATAACTCTTCATGCATTTGTCTTTCTATTGTGTTTTGCTTTTCTGCTTGCACAATAATTTGTTCTACATGGTAGTCTTGATATAAGCTAGATAGTTTAGCTTCCTGTTGTTTGATAATTAAGTCTTTGTAATAACCCATAACTATTTGGTTTTTAGATTGTTAAACGGTTTTTGGAATCATAATAGAAGTAATAGTAAAGGCCCGTGTACTCGTTCGACAGTCTTATCTGGGGAAAGACACGTGTTATGACAGGCTGAAACCACTCACCTGTTGCCTTTATATATTACACTATTATATCTATCTGACTTGGTAATTTATTGCCAGAATTCTTAATAGGTTCAGCAAACTCTGCTACTCTTTTTGTGTAGTATGTATATACTTGTTTACCTAGGTTTTCACCGAGGCCTTCCAAGATAACATCTTTAAGTGTAACATTGTGTATGTTGTACCATATTTTCTTTTGGTTATTTTCTGCATAGCTTACAATACACTTGCATATTAATACCCAATTACGAATCTTTTCGTAGTTCATACTTGCACCATGACATCTAAACTCAACAGTAGGCTTACCACTTGCAGTACTAAAGTTGTTGATGTTTATCCATCTGTATCTAGTACTAGCGTAGTGGTCGTGTCTACATTTTTTGTTGCGATGTTTATCTAACTCAGACTCACCAGCATATATATACTTACCAATTAACTGTCGCCAATTTTGAAAGTTAATATTTTCACCAGCCCATGTAGGTATAAACTTACAGAACGTATTGTCTAAACGTGAAGGCGGCATCATTCTGAATATCTCATCCTGAATTTTATATCCAAGCCTTAACAACATAATTGTAAACATTCTATTGAACTGGCCTCCGATATGTACATGTATTCCGCATCTATGGTTTATCTCATGGTCATCAGATATATCATTACATATCCGTTTAAGATGAGCATAACCATAGTCGCCATGTAATACACCTGTTACATACTCAGGGCCTGATGTAGAGCCGTCATAAACTGCTTTAAGATTAAGATGAGCATAGTCATACAAAGAACCACGAGATGTTTCTATCTCTACTCCAAATGTATGTCTCATACCGTTAGACATTGTGTAAGTAGGACTCCAATTACCGTATCTCTTACCTTGCGCTCTGTCTATCACACCATTTATAATTGCAGAACTACGAGCCTGATTATCGAAATACTCGTTATTATCGTCACCGCAACCTTCAGAATCATGGTCTTCGCTACGATACTCGTCACAACTTTCACAGTAATAGCAACTATGGTCTGAAGCTGTCTCACCACAATAATAAACTGTATCAGTATCGTAGCATCTTACATAATCTGAATGGTTAGAAAAGTAGTCCTCGTCTCCATTAGGAGCGACTCCACACAAAGCTTCACTTTGTTCTAACCAAGTAGAATCATATTCAGAATAAACAAACCTTTCACCTTTTCTCCAACAACTTTCATGGTCTAAGAAACAAATTTCATGCTCAGTTATAATCCTACGCATGTCATCAGTACTTATGAGTGAAGGATTAAACTCGCCTTCGTCATTCAAGCAAGATTTATCTACTACAATATTAAACTTAGTATTACATATTAATACAACTTCTACAGTTACTGTATTACTTGCCTGGTCTGCAAATTGTGTCACATCAAATGCAGAGTTCTCTTGTGCTGCAGTTACACCTGCTATGATTTCGTTTTCTCCTGGCATAACTCTCTAATGTTTTTAAGTTTACGAATAACTTTATTTACATCTGATACTTCAGAAGAACGCTGCTTCAATGCTTTGCAACTCTCAAGCAACTCATCAACAAACTGAACGTCAGAAATGAAGATGAGATTCTTTTCAAGATTATACATAAAGAGGTAGTTGCTGGGCTTTAAGATTCTTTTCCCGCTCATCTAACACAGCTAATTCTTTGTATAACTTACAAGATATTTCATGCAAAGTATCCAAGTCAGCGCCACTCATAAACCCTTCATTCTCAGAGACTACGCCTTCAAGTAGTTCGATTTGATTCATAACTGACTTCACCTCTTTGCTTTCTTCATCCTTATCAGGAAATATTTCAAGAGCTTGAGACGGAGTTAGATAATCATAGTCATTGTAATAGTCATAACCTGCATCAATAAACGGTTTATCTGTACTGCTTGGCTTGCTATCTGTATCTCTATAGTCTGTCCAGTTAAGTTCTTTCTTATCTGGTTTAGCTACGTATGTAGTAGGAATGTCTATCTGTGATACAATAATACCTTCGTCTACAACAAGCAACTTCTCTGCTGGTACTTCACTAATAGACCAATCAGGCTGACAGATTTCTTTCAAGCCTTCCTCCAATGAAGAAAAGAATATACCATCACCTGTGTTCATCATAAACATAGGGTTGTTACGACGGTATACATAAAGCTTACCATCTCTCTCTGTCCATACGGCATTGATTGTACCTCCATGTTCACCAAGAGTCTGGTAGTCATTAGACTTTTCAAAGACATTATATATAGCCTTGCTGTCTACATCAGGTATTTCTGCCTGGTACTTGTTACACATTTCTTCGTAATTAGATAACACACCATTGTGGCATCCGATATACTTACCGATTGCATAAGGGTGTGTGTTCTCAGCGGTCTTTACACCATGAGTTCCATATCGTGTATGGCCTACGAATAGAGATGTCTTGTTATGGTCTACACTCCTGAGTAAGCCTTCGCTTGTACCTACAGTCTTGTATAGCTTTCTAAAGGTTCCATTTTCTACATAGATACCCGTACTATGCCCACCTCTACTGTCGTTGTCTTCAAGTAAGTGCATAGCTTTTAAGATATTTACACTCTTCCCAGAGTATGCTGCGATTCCACACATAATAATTAATGTTTAAGGTTAATTTAATTTTCGGTTGTTGTACAATAATCTTTTGAGTTTAACTTTAGACCCATCTGATAATCTGTCTTCTATTATAAAAACACTTACCTCATCATCTGGCGCTGCCCAAACTGTTGCAGCTGTTTCATTTTGAACTTCAATAGTATAGTTGTACGGTTTATGAGATAAAGTTGATATGTATTCTTTACATATTTGTAAAATGTTGTTCCAATGCGTCATACTGCTCGTCTGTTAGGTTATACAATTCTTTACACTGATTCCGTCGTATCTCATGCTTCATCTGAATGACGTTCTTATCGTCACGATTAATGATGTATAGCATAAGCATTAGTTCTGTTGCTGGCACGTTAATACTACCATCTACAAGGGTAATATCATTAACGTCTGAGTTAGCACAGTACTCTATAGCACTTTCGTTGTAGCTAATAGAATTTCCAACTACATCTACTCTGTATAGAGAGCATGATTGTTCTGCATTTTTAAGTAAACTTTCTGGAAAGCTGTACTCTGCATTTGTTGCATGATTGCAAAATAATATAGAATCACTACCTGTAGCCTGTGTATCAGGTTTGTATGCTCTGATACTCAAGCCATTAGGTGTAGTGATTTCTATAATACCTAGTCCTATGTTTAGTTCCATTAGTATCTGCGTTCTTTAAATTTTAGTAAGTCTTTATATAAGACATACCCAATTCTTAAAAAGCCAGCTACTGTAACAAATAGTACTGAGTTAAACATGCCAACGTAATAGAATATGTACGATACTCCTGCGATTGATGCCGTCAACGCAAGCGCTAACAGATACATCTTGATAAAATTTTTGTCCATCTTATTTAAAGTCTACGGTTATTAATCCTTTGTCTGTAATAGTGGCTGTAATAGTATTACTTAGGTTTACCACTAATGTTTTTGCCTTTACCACTGGCTTGTCTGTCTTTACTACTCTTGCTGGTCTTGCTTTTGTCTTTTGCAAGTTCATTTGTGCATTATATAAAGTGCCGTAGCTACTTTTGTATAACTTTGAGCGTGTTAGCTTAATTAAAGGCGGTATGTCTTCAATTGTTTTAGGTATCATAGTCTTACCTTTTCTTGGGCTTAACATATAAATTGATTTGTGTTTACAAGTCTTTAACATCTGGTTAAATACCTGTGCTTTTGTTATTTTTGCCATCTTTTAGTTGGTTTTTAAATTTATTAACATGATTTACTATGTGCTCTGGCACATTTACTTTCTGGTACTCACAAATCTCGACTAAGTCTAACAACATTACATTGATAGATATTTCGTTCTTCTTAAAACGTTGCATAGTCTTGTCAAACTCTCTGAGCTGGGCTATAGCCATTTTGATTGCTACGTCTTTCATTTGTTATCCCATTTTATATTGAACGAAGGAATCTTATGAATGTCTGATAATACTAATGCGTCATCCCATTTTTCAGTTTCTCCATTGAAGTTTACAAATAGAAAGAACTTGTTACTGGTAGGGTTTATACAAGCCATGCCAGAGTCGTCCTCTATTATGTAGCATGTACCTAAACCTTCAAGCTCATCGTAATGAACCCATTCCCAACGTAAGTAATTATCTTTAGTATCCTCCATAGCAAACCACTCTCTACTTATAATAATAGTGGTATATTCTTGCTTAGAGCTTACTTCCTGATACTTTCCTAGTCGGTAGTCAAAGTCCCATTCTTTTGAATGTTTAGCCATGTAGTATTCCTGTGAGAAAGCTACACTACTCGTCATCATAACGAGTGATAAAATTAGTTTGTTCATTTGTTTTTAATTTAGTTGTTAATAATCCTCTGTTGTAAAAGCTGCTACGCATATTATGGCGAGAGCTAGTGCCGTAATAGTTATTAGTACATACATACTTCTAGAATTACTGCGCATACTACTGCGCATGAT
>Ga0070747_1000022_pt1 | contig 60874 bp, 87 predicted proteins | sample VirMetDEL_Mar_31_FD_77321 | JGI IMG/M metagenome (GOLD analysis project Ga0070747, IMG submission 77321) | Aqueous microbial communities from the Delaware River and Bay under freshwater to marine salinity gradient to study organic matter... | ecosystem: Environmental > Aquatic > Marine > Coastal... | reverse complement strand
CTATTACAAAGATAAAGCTGTAACTTTCCGTGGGAAAGATCAGTGGGAAGTCTCAATCAAGACTAATAGCGCTGTACAGGCAGAAGAATGGGAAAAAGCTCATCTTAACGTACGACACAATGGTACTTCAACAAAGATGCCAACAGAATGGAGTGCTTCACTAAATCGTAAAGTACTTAAACGTGATGGAACTCTGAATGATCCAGTTCGAGTTGTGGATGAAACACTCAAACCATACACAACAGAGGAACGTAAAAAGATCGGTAACGAATCTGTGGGTAATGTAATCGTATGGCAAGGTCACTACGATAATGAACACGGCTCAGGTATCTCGACCTCATTGACAGCTATGCAAATCCCTCGGGATAAGCTGCAAGTATATGAAGGTTCTATGGATACAGTAGACTTTGAAAACTTGGGTGAAGTATCATCAGGTGACGGACAAGCATCAAAAGAAGACTTGTTCTAGGCTAAAATAAAAGACAGGGGAGTAACGTCCTCTGTCATATTTTTAATGAACCCAACTGAAAGGTTTAAAATGTTTGAAGAAGACAACAAACACGATTGGGCTGATGTCGAAGTAGAGCATCTATAGTGTCGTGGATCTCAGTATGTAAGAATGTAATTCAGTCAAATAATAAAAGAAAATGGAAAGATCCAAACCCTGCAATACGAATAAGTAAGACTAAAGCAGGTAAAGCTATGGATTATGGACATGAAGTAAATATTATAGGACAAGATGGAAAACTAGCAGCTACTATTCTATCATCAACAGATGGAAACGCGATACTAAAATGTGGAGCTAAAGTAGCAATACATGCGCCGTATGGTGCATACCCGAAAGTATAAGAAATGAACGAATATAAAATCTCAAAAGTAGTAGATAACCGAGTAATGAACTATCGTTTCTCTGTATCATCTAAGAAAGACCCACAATATATTAAACTGAAAGCAACAGTTAAAGAGCATAACCGAGTACAACGTAATCGTGAATCTGCAGGTCTAGAGCCACACTACATTCGTGTACGAGGTCGTGGTCGATCACCGATCAAATCAGGACCACAAAACAAATGGTCAATTACTGATTCTAATGCAGAATACTTTGATGTATATGTTCAACGAGATACAGATGCGATGGAACGCTACCGGACTCGGACTGCAACCTCAAAGATCAAAGGGTTCATGGCTAAATCAGTAGCTCAGATTAATTCAATCAATGACCTAATGAAACCGATGCGTCAAAGTGCTTGATAAACTAGGAAAAGAAGTAAAGGTGGGAGCGGAAGCAGCTTGGTGTACACTAAGTTACCGTTCTGCATCTTTACGTGTTGGTGTTGTAAGAGAAATTAGAAATACAAAATTTCAACAAGCCAATTTGCCAGAACCTCGTCAAGAGGCTCTATGTTTCTCATCAGAATCAGGACGTTCAGTATGGAAGACACAACAAGAAATAGTACTATTAGATCTATAAGAAAGGATTGATATGCTTCTCGAAGCTAAAAATGTAAAAGTCGAATCTAGCGGTATGAAAGATACTACAACTTTCAGAGCGAACCTAGATGGAATGATGTTTGATAACCTTATTAACGGTATCTACTCTAATAAAATTGGAGCAGGTCTAAGGGAATACACAACAAACGCTCGTGATGGACATGCACGAAAAGGAAACCTATCAGAGCCATTCGAAGTTGGTCTTCCAACTACGGATAAAGCGTTCTTTGAAGTAAGGGACTTTGGCTGTTCACTATCTCATGATGATGTATTCAATATCTTTGCGGTATTGGGTGAATCAACGAAGCGGGATACAAATAACGAAACAGGCTGTCTAGGCCTAGGTTCAAAAAGTGCATTCGCGTATACTAATATCTTCTCAGTTACTTGCTGGAAAGATGGAAAGAAACGAGACTACTCTTGTTATATTGGTAATAATGGACAACCTATGGTGTCCCTTATCACAGAAGTACCAAGCGCAGGTCGGGAAGGTGTACGTATTTCATACGCTGTAAAGACTGAAGACATTGAGGCTTTTAATAGAGAAGCATCACAACAACTACGAGGATTCGATCCACAACCTAAGATCACACGTAGCTCACCATCTTATAAGCCGCTAGATGATGAAAACTTGGTACTAAGTGGAGATACGTGGAAACTATATACATCAATCGATGCTAAAAGGTCTGCATACTACGGAGCAGGGAAACCCTTTGCAATACAAGGATCTGTGGCTTATCCGATTAATATCAATAACCAAACGCTACAAACATTTATGAGTAATTCAAGTGTTAATCGAAAAATAAAAGCTTTACTATCAAATACTGATACTTTGATCAGATTCCCAATTGGTGATTTGACAATGACAACAAGTAGAGAAGAACTAGCTTACAATGATATTACATGTAAGAATATTGTAAAACAATGTGAAGTAGTAGTATCTGAGATTGAAGATAAACTTGACGAAGAGTATGCAAAATTCAAAACAATGAAGGAAGCACGTCTATTCAGGTCTAAAGCACAGTCATCAGGTTTAACAAACATTGAGACTAACCTAGGACTAACTGCACGTAAGTGGAATGATCAGGAAATTAAAGAGAATATTCTATTTGGTGAAGAAAATGGTAAAGTTGGAGAATTCGTTAATCAAAATTACATTCATAATTCATACTACACCAATAATGTAACTAACGGTCTAGTTACAGGAAGTACTGTATTAGGTGAACTTAGATATATTAAGGAAGGTGATTACCGTAACAAGTTTGGTGAAATAAAATCTCAGTTTAAATTTCCATCAATGGATAGTAAAAATTCAGAATTTAAACATAAATCGATGGTTCACAAAGTTAACGATATTCAAATACTTATTGATATCGAAAGTGAATATGGAGATAAGAATAAAAATGCATTAATGAGAGACTACTGGAAGAATAAAGTAGTATCTAATGGATCATATTCATCTGGGTTCCTATGGATTAAGTTGCATAATATGAGTGATGCAGATAAGTTCTTAGATACAATCTTCCACACTGATAAAACTAAGGTAGTCTATCTACATAAATGTTCAGAACTTAAGATGCCGAAGAAAGGTTCATCAACTAGTACATTAGCAGCTAACGGTTCAGACGAGAAGAAGCTAAGGACACTATCAGGTGCTAGGTATTCATATTCATATGACCCAAATACATATGAGATAGTAGACTTCAAGTCTAATGACTTCACTAAGGATAATAAAAAACTACCTGTAATCTTCTTTAATAATAATAAATTCTACCTGAATGAAAAAGATATGAATGACCTTCTAGATCCATTTATTCAACAAGAAATGGAATCATTTATCTATTCATGGGTAGGTGGTGGTAAAGAGTTGTATGTAATAAACGGTTCAACTATCAAATTCTACAAAGACAATCCATTATACTTTAAAGATGGGGTTGAGTGGATGAAAGAAGAATGGATGGCTTCTAATAAGGATTGGAAAAAGAAGTATGTAGAGTCAACTTGGAGAGAAGATGATTCAGAGGAACTTAAATATGCTAAGAAGTTCCTTAGATTACAAATACAATATAATGTATCATTCAAAGACTTAAAACAAAGACTGGTTAAAGATAAAGAGAAGATCAGTAAGGGATCATCCAATAGTTACAGTTCAGAATATAATCTTCCAAAAAGATATGACAAAATACTAGATAAGGAAATAGATCAAGCTGTAAAGATGTATCCTAAACCAGTAGCAGATAGTATATATCTAGGTATGGTACAAAAAGATCCAGTACTTAAATATCTTATAGATCAAATAAGCTTATACATCGATGATGAGTTAATCAGTGCTATTAAGCACCATGCTGTAGATAAACAGTATACATAGAAAGAGGAAATAATGCAAATTCCATACATTTTTAATACCGTACAAGGGAAGTCACAACTAACAGTATTCCTTGGAGGTATTCCTACAGAAGTAGATGATACTCATCCTAAGTTTGATGAGATCTACAATAATATTTCAACAATCACACCACAAGAGGTTCGTGATCTGTTGGACTCAAGTAAGGCAGTACGACGTGCACTAGCAAGCTTTGGTAATGTCAAAGTAGATAATGGCGTAGTAACTTATAAGGGTGAGACAGTAAATGGTTTCCTTGCTAACCGAATGATTGAAATGCTACAACAAGGCATGGACATTCGACCTTGGGCGCTATTCCTAGAGAACCTAAAACAAAATCCGGCTAAACATGCAGTAGATGAACTGTATGGTTGGTTGGAGAATGCAAATATGCCAATCACAGAACGTGGTAACTTCCTAGCCTATAAAAAGGTAAACGATGATTATACATCTTATCACAAAAATCCAGATGGAACACATTTCCATAATGGTATCGGAACATTTGCAAGTATGGATCGTAATAAAGTAGATGATGATCGTACACGTACATGTTCAAGTGGACTTCACTTCTGTTCATGGGATTACCTAGGTTCATACTATGGTGGTTCAGGTAAGGTTGTAATCCTAGAGATTAACCCAGCACATGTAGTATCTATTCCAACTGACTATAACAACGCTAAAGGTCGTGCAGAAGGATATTTGATCGTAGGGGAAATCCCACAGGATCAATGTAAACATGCATTCCCCGGATTGTCATATGTAAGTTACGATAGTTCAGATTATATCACTTGGGAACAGAAAGGTGATATTGACTATTCAGATATCGAAGATGGTTGGTACTCTAACTACGATGATGATGATGAAGACTTTGAATCTGAATGTGAAAATGCTTATATTGAAGGAGTTGAAGAAGGTAAATGTGCAGCTACCAATAATCTATCAGATACAGACTATCAACTATCTGGATCCGACTTCAGTTCAGATGAAGCATGGTATACTTATCTAGATGGATTCGCTGATGGATACTATACACATGTGGCTTACATCGATCAAGAGGATGAAGAAGACCTAGGTGACTTTGTTGTAGCTAATAATTATGGTGTTGATGTAACAATTAAATCACTAGCTGATACAATTAATAATGATGATGTTCCACTAACACTAGCAAACGCTATCACGCGATATACCTTGGATGATTGGGTTATTAAAGAAATCTGTAATCGACTCAAATAATACGCAAAGAGGGATCCTCTGTACACACTATATTGTACATTGGATCCCTCTACTTTTTTCGAACATGAAAGGGTTTAAGATGAACGAATATATATATTTCGTAATAACAGATGATGATGATGAAGATGTTTTCGTATTTAACAGTAAACAAGACCTATTAGAATTCCTAAAAGATCAATTAGTATATGTAGATAGTCAAGGTGTAGAGACTTATAAGATATATAAATGTCAAAAGGATAAATATAATAAACCATCAGTAGATATTAATGTGGAAGTTAATGGATGACAAAAGAAAAGAAGTTAACATTCTCATCAAAGACTATAAATGCAGGATCTAATGCCAAGACAGTGAAAGGTGATAGAGAATACTTAACAGCAGTTATGTACCTAGCACCATATAAACTAGCAGGTCTTGGTAATGTATGCTCTATGGCAGAGATGGCAGGTTGTCACGAACCATGTCTAAATACAGCCGGACGAGGTAAATTCACATCAATTCAGAATGCGCGTATCAGGAAGACTAGGAAGTTCTTGGAGAACAAAGATGAATTTATGGAACTACTATACAAAGATATAGATAGATTCGTAAAGTTCTGCAAGAAACATAACAAGATACCAGCCGTAAGATTAAATGGAACGTCGGACATACGTTGGGAACTTATTAAAGATAAAAATAAGAAGTCAGTATTCGAAGCATTTCCAGATGTACAGTTCTATGACTATACAAAAATACCAAACCGTAAGATCTCACTACTGAAAAACTATCATTTAACGTGGTCTTACTCAGAAGCTAATGAGAAGTACTCAAAGTACTTTACACAGGCTAAAAAGGCAGGTATGAATATAGCAGTAGTTTTCAGGACAAAGGATTTTCCAAAGAAGTTCCTAAACTGGAAAGTTATTAACGGTGATGAAGATGATCTAAGGTTCCTAGATAAGAAAAACTCAATAGTAGGTCTATATGCAAAAGGATCTGCGAAGAAAGACAAGTCAGGTTTCGTAATCGACACCTAGAAAGATATATAATGGATAGTAATACTCGGATAGAACTTGATAATAAAGGTTATCTACCAGATGCATCAGGAAAACAATTAGAAGCAGCTACTAAAGCGATACATGGAAAGTATTCAAATGTAATTAGTTTAACAGCAGCTGAAAATATAGCTTATGTTACACTTATAGCAGCGAGAGGAGTTGTAGTAAATGAAGAATGAAATGAAAAGCATTACTAACTTTGCATCTATGTATTCCTATAATTCAGGGGAACTGGATAGAGTAGTAGAATATGTATACAAACCAAAACTACATGGTACAAACGTATCAATCCTAATGGATAAAGATGGAAAGTTTGAATGTAGAAGTAAGAACCGAGTTCTAAGTATCAATAACGATCACATGGAATTCTGTCAGATGATGGAGAAACACCGAGAGAGTCTACTAGAAGAGTTGAAACATAAGGACCAACAAACCATAACTCTATTTGGTGAATGGGCAGGACCGGGCGTACAACGATCTGATGCAGTAAGTAAAATGGATAAGAAACGACTATTCATCTTCTCAATGGAATCTAACGGTATGTTCTATGGAGATAAGATCCTATATAACCAATATGGTGATGATATTTACGAACTACCTATCTTAGATCGTAGAAAGATTAACTTTTACCACAGAGCAGACGTACAAGCTGAAGTAGACCTAATAAATAAGATTGTAGACACTTATGAAGTTGAAGATCCATATATCAAAGGTATGTTCAAACTTGAAGGATCAGGGGAAGGTATTGTTGGTGCACCTATCTTTATGGAAGATCGTAATGAATGGTTTAGTCATGCATTTAAAGCTAAGACAGAAGCACACCGTGTAAAGAAGACAAACCTACCAGCAGCAGTAAGAGAGCCACTACCACAAGAAGCTTTCGAATTTGCAGAAACTTATGCAACGCTACCTAGGTTGAAACAATGTATAACTGAATTAAGCATTGAGACTCCATCTATGAAAGATACTGCTAATGTACTACAGTGGATGCATACAGATATCGTAAAAGAAAGTGTTGAAGATTTAAAACAAATGAACGTAGGGTATAAAACAATATCAAAAGCTATCAACCCACGTATTGTAGAGATGTGGAAGAATGTAGTACAAGGTAAGGTAAACTGAAAAAAAGAATGACCCAATAGGGTCACTCATTTAATTTGTTTTACCACCTTTGATAACACCAAGATGAATAAGTTCTGCTTCAAGATCCTCATCAGAGATATCAGAAACATCAACATTCTTATTAGTTTGATCAACGCGGGAAAGCTTAGGAGTCTCAAACTCAATTAGCTCAGTAGCTAGAGCTTGTGCCTCTACCATCTTACCTTCTTCCATAAGTTCAAACATCCTGAACCTTAGAAACTCTAGGGCTGAGGGTGCATCACTAATATTAATCTTATTCTTCATAACATTCCAATTAGAAATGGACTTGTTAATCTTCTTGGCCAAGATGGTCTTAGCCTTCCTAGACGCAGCAGACTTCAATTGCATCTCCCTAGCCTTATCCGGATCACGGACTGGCTTAAGGTTCTTCAATGAGTTCGGATGTGCGTTATAAGGCGTCTTCTCATCTGCCATATTCATACTTCTCCTATAGATATATATTGACTCATACAGGACTTAGGTCCCTATAAGGGGACATAGCGATATATAGTGTTAGATGGAGATTCAAATACAACATATACTGCCCCCTAATAGGAGTCATCATGAATACCTTAACAAAAGAATATAATATCATCCTTAATACAGCACTGACAAAGGAAGAAGAGGATAGACTAGACTCATTTCTAGATATATTCAAATTTAGACAAGTAAATTATAAGACTTGTGTAATTAACCTAATATCACCATACGATCTGAGAGATACAGTAGCTAAGGTTGCTATGTGGACATCTCGTATTGGTGCAGATGGAGACATCTTCTGTATACAAGAAATAACAAACTTCTATACTAACTTTGTCTCAACGGAAATAAGCGAAAAGCTGAGGACACTATCGAATGAAGTTAAACATTAACGGGTACGCTCAACACGGTAAAGATACCGTAGCTGATATGTTTGTAGAATTCCATAAACTAAAGAAAGTAGCTATATCACTCGTAATAGCAAAAGATATAATTGAAAAGGGAGAACTAGGACCATATGATTCAGTGGAAGACTGTTACCAAGATAGGGTAAATAATCGTGGATACTGGTACTCATTTATCAGAGATAAGTGTAGACATGATAACCTACATTATCCAAATATAGCACTTACAAAAGGTGACATGTTTGTAGGACACAGAAATCAAAAAGAATTCCAAGCAAGTAAGTTTATGGTAACTGCAACTATTTGGGTAGACGCATCAGGACGTGGATTACCTAAGGAAGATAATGATAGTTGTGATATGTCACCACAGGTAAAACACGACTTCTACATTGATAACAGCGGCGAACTATATGAAACTCGACAACAGGTAGACGCAATTATGCAACTACTAAATAATAGAAAGAAGGCTCTAAATGCTTACTAGAAACATACTAAGTGATTCAATCCGTTCCATCATCACAAAAGATGAAGACTACCTAGAAGTTCTATGGGGTGTAAATGAGTTTAACGTAACATATAATGTAAAGCCTAATATGGAGCTACAAGCTAATCTGATAGTAGAAGAAACAATTGAGTTTCTGGAAGAACTGAGAGAATTCGGGGTGACACCAAACCTACTAAAAGAGACTATTGACATCGTATATGTACTAGAAGGCCTAATTGCTCAATGTGAAGAGAATGTTAACGTAACAGAAGAGACTGAGTTCTTGCTAAAGTTAGCATTGAATAAGATTGAATACGTAGTGGTTCCAGTTGTACATACATATTTTACCAACAGGCAATTAAGTGAAGCATTCGCTGAAGTACAACGGAGTAATCTATCTAAACTAGATGAAAAAGGTAATGTACTAAGACGGGAAGATGGGAAGGTACTGAAGAGTGACCTGTTTAGTCCTGCTGAAATGGCAACTATCTTTAGTTCAAATGATAGACAAACATATCTAACTTAAGAAAGGTTAAAGTGATGAATACTTTTGAAGAATGGTCAAAGAGACAACATAAGAAAAAATCATCTAAGATTATAAGTGAACTAAATATAGAATACCAAATACCACTATCTGAATTAAGAGATTGGGTAGGCGGTCTAGAAGGTTACCGGGGATTAACTCATGATGACCTAAAGGTTACAGGTGTATATATTAGTTATGATGGATATGATTCACTAGAAGCTGAGATGGTACTCGAAGAGAAAGAGTCTGATTTTAGAAAAAGGTTAGCTGACACATGGCCTAAAGAGAGTGATCGATTCAATAAACTTGAAAAAGCTAAGAAATTAAAAGATGAAGAACATTTTGCTATGCAGAAAGAGCATGAATTAAAGCTACTGATGAAATTAGCGAAAGAACACGGAATGAAAGTAGAGAAACAATGAATTACGAATATATGCCACAATGGGCAAAGTTAGAAATACAACAAATGGAAGATGACCTAGCAGATGGGTTGATGTCATTACATACATTTAATCAAGCAATGGACCAACTTGAGGATGAGTTATATGGATATGAATCCGAGCTATAATGATTACGTTACGTATGAAAGATCAAAGTTTGAAGAAGAGATAGATAAACTTATTTTTAATAAGGAAGTATCAAGAACTCATAGCATGTATAGAGGTACTTTAGATTCTAATAATGAGGATTACATTGAGTCTACAAAGAAAAGGCTACTAAAAATAATCGCTGAAGAATTAGGATTTAGTTTAATAGAATCAAAAGCAGTTAATATAGATTGGGAATTTAATGATAATCACCATTATGGATCTAAAGAGATTAAACTAACTGCAAAAATTGGTATAACACCAGATGCAAATAGATTAAAAGAACTACTAAATGAATTTAAAGATGATGTAATATCAGCATACGAGGAAGATTAATGAAGAGTTATGATGAAATAGTAACTGGAAAACTATTTAGCTATACAGTACTAAATCCAGATTATACAGAAGAGCTAGAAGGACTACAGGAACTTATCGCATACGCTGCAAAGGTATCTAATCCATCTTCATTCAAACAAGCAGATATGGAACATGCTGATAAGTTAATCAACTACCTGATGGATAATGCACACTGGTCGCCTCTAGAGATGGCAGATGTAACAATTGAATTCAAGACAACTAGAGATATCAGCCATCAAATTGTACGACATAGGTCATTCTCATTCCAAGAGTTCTCTCAGCGTTATGCAGAAGCTCTGACTAATGATGATCAAGCAATTGAATTTGTATATTCAGAAGCGAGGCTACAAGATGAAAAGAACCGTCAAAGCTCAACCGAATTGGATCTCTCAAATACTAGCCAAGCCGCACTGCAATGTTGGTGGGATGAGCAACAAGAGGCTGTCGCGAATCTCTCGAAAGTCGTATATCAAGAAGCCATTGCCAAAGGATTGGCCAAAGAGATCGCACGTAAGGTTCTACCCGAAGGCCTAACAACAACTAGGGGCTTTATGAAGGGATCACTGAGAAGCTGGCTACACTACATTGAACTACGATCAGCAAACGGAACTCAAAAAGAACACATGATGTTAGCTCTACTGATGTCAGAAGCTATACAGAAAGTGTTCCCTATGATGAAAGGGTATACTAATGTCATTAGCTAAACTACACTTTATGGTATATGTAGCATTAACGATAGGCCTAATCTTAGCGTTAGGTGGAGCGTTACATAGAGAAACCCAATATAAGAATGAATGTTGGGATAATAATGGTATTGTACTAAACCATAAATGTTGGGAATTAGATAGGATTTATCTAGATGGAGAATAAAGGATACGTAGTATACACAGCTGTTAAATGCCCTTGGTGTTCAGAAGCTATGAAACTACTAATTAAGAATAAGTTAGACTTTAAGGTAGTATCAGTAAAGGATAATGACGACGCATTAAGATTCCTTAGTAAACAGGGATTATCAACTGTACCACAGGTATTCCAAGAGGGTAAACTAATTGGTGGGTACGAGGATCTAGAGAAACATCTCGGATCCAAAGAGTAGAAGGGAAATATGAACGACTATCAAAAATTTATAGCAACCAGCCGCTATGCACGATGGCTGGAAGAAGAAAACCGAAGAGAATCTTACGAGGAAACTGTAGATCGTTACGTAGATAGTGTTGTTGTACCAGCAATGTCTAAATCTAAAATGAAGAACTCGGAAGAAGTTATCATGAAGCTGAGGAAAGCAATCAAAGCGATGGAAGTTATGCCTTCTATGCGAGCGATGATGACTGCAGGACCAGCACTAGAACGTGACAATACATGCGCATTTAATTGTGCATACCTACCCGTAGATGATATGAGATCATTTGATGAAGCTATGTTCATCCTACTATGTGGTACAGGGGTAGGATTCTCAGTAGAACGACAAGATGTAAATAAACTACCAGAAGTACCAACACTAAACTTCAGTGAAGTAATAATCGATGTAGGTGACTCAAAAGAAGGTTGGGCAGATAGTCTAAGGAAGTTTATATCATCATTATATGATGGATTAATTCCAACAACTAATATAGATAATGTAAGACCAGCAGGTGCACGACTAAAGACATTTGGTGGACGAGCATCTGGACCAGCACCACTATTAGAGCTGTTTGATTTCATGTTGCAAACATTTAAGAATGCACAAGGACGAAAGTTGAACTCACTAGAGTGCCATGACATCATGTGTAAGATTGGTGAAGTAGTTGTAGTTGGTGGTGTAAGACGATCAGCAATGATCTCACTTAGTAACCTGTCCGACCAACGGATGCGAACTGCAAAGATGGGAGCTTGGTACGATAATGAGAAACAACGAGCATTAGCAAACAATAGTATTGCATACACAGAAAAGCCAGACACAGAATCATTCATCCGAGAATGGTTAGCGTTGATGGAATCAAAGTCAGGTGAAAGGGGTATCTTTAATCGTGTTGCTTCACAGAAACAAGTAGACAAATACGGACGACGTAAATCTAGTCTACTAGGATCAAAAGAATTAATCCAATTTGGGACAAACCCATGTTCAGAGATTATTCTAAGACCATACCAATTCTGTAACCTGACAGAAGTAATTGCAAGACAGGAAGATACACATGAAACACTTAAAGATAAAATCTGGGTTGCTACGGTACTTGGAACGATTCAATCGTCCCTCACTAACTTCCCGTACCTTAGAGATATTTGGCATACCAACACAAAAGAAGAATCATTGCTCGGTGTCTCAATCACCGGAATCATGGATTCAGAATTCCTCAGAGAGTGTTCAGAGGAAACCCTTGACGAACTCAGAGCTTTCACTGTTGAGGTCAACTCAGAATTTGCCAAGGCACTTGGTATACCGGAATCAGCTGCGATCACCTGCGTTAAGCCAAGTGGAACGGTATCTCAGCTAACAGATACTTCCTCAGGAATCCACGCAAGATACGCAGATTATTACATCCGCACAGTAAGGGGTGATAATAAAGATCCACTAACAGAGTTCATGAAATGGATGGGAGTTCCTAATGAACCATGCGTTATGAAACCTGACGCAACGACAGTATTCTCATTCCCGATGAAGGCTCCAGAGGGAGCAGTTAAAGCCAAAGATTGGACAGCATTAGAACAACTAGAGTTCTGGCTAAAGTTCCAACGTGGTTGGTGTGAACATAAACCATCAGTAACTATCAATGTGAGAGATCACGAATGGTTGGAAGTTGGTGCATGGGTATACAAAAACTTCGATGAGATCTCAGGTATCTCGTTCTTGCCGTATGACGATCATGTCTACCAACAAGCACCTTACCAAGAGATAACAAAATCAGAGTATGAAGAGCTACAAGAGGCAATGCCTAAAAACATTGACTGGTCACAACTTAGTGATTTTGAACTTGAAGACAATACATCTGGATCACAGACATTCGCATGTTCCGGTGGATCATGTGAGATTGTCGACATTAACTAGAGAGAACGGCTGGCCTTCGGGCTGGCCAATACTCAATATATGAAAGAATTTAACTATGAACACTACAAGTGTTTAGTGTGTAGGGAAGAGTATTCCCGTATTGTGTTAAATGAAAAACACAAAGATGACGATCTCTGCCCTACATGTTCCAATAAGAGAGAACAGAAAAGAGATTGCCAGTAACACCTGAGCCAGTAGATATCCATCTGATAGTAGGATCAGTCTTTATAGCGTTACTTACGTTAGGACTTATAGAGCCACAAAGATGGATTTCACTCATTCTAGGAAAGGAAGAGAATGAAAAAACAATTAGTATGGGACATAGAAACTAATGGACTGTTAGATACTATGGACCAAGTATGGATCCTGTGTGCAAAGGATATTGACACAGGAACAACTTATGACTTTTCAGATCACGACAAGAATCTACCAAGTATGGATTATGGTATTGAGCTACTTGACCAATGTGATCACCACATAGGACACAACGTATTCGGATTCGACTTCCAAGCGATGTGTCAGCACTATGGATGGCAAATCAGAGACGATCAAAAAGTAACTGATACTTGGATTCTATCACTACTGAATTGCTACAAACGAACTCACAATCACGGCCTAAAGGGTTGGGGAGAAAAACTAGGATCTTCAAAGATTGAATTCGATGACTGGGAGAAATACTCACCAGAGATGAAAAGATATTGTCGACAAGACGTGAACTTGAACGCAAAGGTATATCAACATCTACATGGTGAAGCAACAAAATTGATTCAACGAGAACCTATGTACTCAAAGCGAATCATGATTGAAATGTATGTTGCTCGTCTGAATATGAAGCTAAAACATGGCTGGGTATATGACAGAGAACTAGCTGACAATACTATTGCAGAAATCACAAAGAAGATGAAAAAGGTAGAAGATAAGATTGAACCAAAGCTTGGTACAAAACGAGTATGGATAGATAAGGCTCCTAAGACACCTAAGTATACTAAGAAAGGCCTATACCATACAGTAACTGCAAAACTTCTATCAGAGTACCTTGATGTCCCTGTGAAAGCAGAGGACGCACTACTTGAACATCCACCAATTCTTCCGGGAGAACACTTCCAGAGATTCGAAGAAGTAAAGATCAACATGGGTAATATGGATGATGTAAAAGAATACCTGATGGAGAAAGAAGGTTGGGTACCTAACGATTGGAATAGGACAAGGGGTAAGGATGGTGGTTGGAGAAACTCATCACCAAAACTAGAAGGTAAAAACCTAGAGGACCTAGGGGATATAGGAAAAGGTATATCCGAATACTATATGTTACGCCACAGACGTTCATTCCTAGAAGGGTATAATACTTTGTCAGACAAAAGGGGTGATGGGAGAATCAATGGTAACATGTGGACCATCGGTACACCAACATTCAGAGTTCGACATGAGGGCATTGTGAATATGCCAAAGGCATCAGATAAGGTTCCATACGGTAAAGAGATCAGGTCTACACTAACAGTAGAAGATGATCGTGTTGTTATTGGAGCAGACTCAGCAGGTAATCAACTGCGAGGAGCTTGTCACGTATTCAACAACCAAGAGTTCACTGATCGAATTACAAAGGGTGGAGATGCACACCAAGCGAATGCGGATGCAGTAGGGTGCACCAGAGATGAAGCTAAGGTATTCATTTACCGAGTTCTATTCGCAACAACAGCATGGGGACTTGCAAGAGAGTTCAAGAAGACAGAAGCCTACGCTCAAGAGATTCTAGATAAGTTCGATGAAGACGTACCAGAGTTCCAAAAAGTAAAAGATTTCTATGAGAAAGAATGGAATAGTAATGGTGGATTTATCTTCGGATTAACAGGAAATATACTATTCGTAGAAGAAGCTCGTAAATGCCTAAACGCAGTCCTACAGGACTTAGAGAAAGCTACATGTGCAGCAGCACTGTGGTGGGCTGAAGAAGAGATGAAGAAACTAGACATAGATTATTACCCACTAATATTCTACCACGATGAAGGTGCATTTGCAGTTAAGAAAGAACAACAAGAACTTGCAGCACCATTGATATCAGCCGGATTCCGTGAAGGTCCAAAGATATTCGGAGTAGAATGTATGGATGGAGGAGAACCAGCAATTGGAAGAACTTACGCCGACGTTCACTAGTGCACGAAACAAAATGAATAAGTATAAATATTTTATATTTGTTGACATTAGTGGAAATGGACAAGAAATTGATTGTGATATACTAATACACCACCATTATGAATCAGGTAAACTGTTCCTGACATTTGAAAACAATGAATACGTTGTGCATAATGAATGGCGAACAATAGATTACGGATATAACAATCCACAATAAGAGAAAGGATTTATGACAGATAAAAGATACGTATTTATAGATGCGGATTCGATACTCTACACAAGCGCATATGGTGATAGAGTAAGGGATGCAGAAGTCCTAAAGAGGTACGATAGGAAGATTGACTATATCAAAGTACAGTCGTTTGCTGATGAAGTATTCGTGGCTGTAAAGGGATATAATAATTTCCGAGAAAAACTCGATCCAGAATACAAGGCTCAACGAAAGCCTATAGAAGAAAATATGCGACGTAAATTAAAGATGGTACATGAGTACGCGATCAATCAAGGTGCTGTACGATGCGATGGATGGGAAGCAGATGATCAAGTACGAGCATGGGCATGGGAAGCTACTCAAGAGGGTATACCTTGGGTATTAGCTGGTATCGATAAAGACCTACTACAGATTCCGGGAACACACTTTAACTATGGTGGTAATGAAAAGAAACCACTATCAGAAGAAAAGAAGTGGACCTTCATTGAACAAGAAGAGGGAGACTTCAAGTTTGCTTGTCAACTATTGACTGGTGATGTAGTAGATAATATTAAGTGTATCACTAACGTTGGAGCCGTAAAAGCTGCGAAAGCAGTAGGTAACAAAGATAGAAAAGGAATGATGAGTACAATAGTCGAAATGTACAAAGGTGAATTTGGAGACTCTTGGGAAAACAAACTAAGAGTAAATACTAACCTTATGTATATGCGAAGGTGGCCTGACGACGAGTTCAAATATGAGGACTGGTTGAATGGATAATGGTCATTGGGAATTCGACAGAGATATGATGCCTAGTAAATACCAAGGCTTCATATACTTAATCATGAATAATGATACACAAAGAGCATACATTGGTAAGAAGAAATACTTCTCAGTACTGACACTGCCACCGTTGAAAGGTAAGAAGCGTAAGCGGAAACAATTCAAGGAGATGGCTTGGCGATCTTACACAGGATCATCAGCAGAACTGAATGAAGATATTGAGAAGCTGGGGAAAGATAAATTCTCCTTTATTACATTATGTGAATGTGAGACACAAGCAGAGCTAACATTTACAGAGACAAAGCTTCAACACGATATGAATGTATTGACAGATGTAATGTTATGCGGAACGAGGAAATACTACAACAAGGCAATCGGAGCAATTAAGTTCTTACCGCCAAAGATTGTTGCAGAAAGTACTCGGGAGAAACTACGTAAGAAAGCTTACTTACTACCAAAGGATACATGTAAACACTGTGACATTACATGTGATATAGCTAACCTTGCAAGATGGCATAACGATAACTGCAGAGATAAACCAGCCGATGATGAACCCAACGATATCAAACCCGAGACTTCTTAGAGGGCGTCATTCATGTGAAGATTGTGGTTCCAGTGATTCAGTAGGATACTACGAAGATCATTGGACCTGCTTCGGAGCATGTGATAAGACATACTTCTATGAAGATAACAAGGGAACACGGAATAATACAATAATGGAAGAGATAGATTTCGAAGAAATCATTGAGACTTTGAATCAGATTAACGATCTGCCAATCAGAGGATCAAAGGAAAGGAACATATATAAAGCAATATATGAGTTCTACGGAGTTCGATCTACATTGAATGAAGATGGAGAGCCTGATCACAGGTATTATCCATGGCTACGAGATAACAAAGTAGTAGCTTTTAAACAAAAGATCGATAAGAAACTAAACGATAAAGGTGAAGTAATACAAAAGAAACAGTTCTATATGCATGGTGATACTCAAATCATGAACCGAAAGGACTGTATGTTATTCGGGCAGCATCTATTTGAAGCAGGTGGTAAAATACTTGTAATCACCGAAGGCGAAGATGATACATGTGCAGTTCAACAAGCATACGATCAGAAGTATGGTGGACGCAGGTTTCCTGTAGTATCATTGTACAACTCTAAAGCAGATCAGGTGTTCATCAATAATCTAAATTGGATTATGTCATTTGACAAAGTCATTCTATGGCCAGACCAAGATGAACATGGCGCTGGTGAAGATACCATGCAGCGATATGCAAAGGCCATTGGACCAAAAGCACACCTAGTAGGTTGTAAGAAGTACAAGGATGCCAATGATGCTCTAAAGGCAGAAAAAGCTGACTATATCATTAGCCAGATCTTTAATGCACAAGCATACACACCTGCAGGTTTCGTAAAGGGTGAAGAACTATGGGAACGTTTCAAGAAGCGTAAAGAAACTAAATCCCAACCATACCCAGATTGCCTATCAGGGATCAACCTAAAACTAAATGGTATGCGTCAAAGTGAGATTGTACTCCTAACATCTGGTACTGGTGCTGGTAAATCAACTGTAACAAAAGAGATTATGATCAACATTACACAAAATGATGAAAATAAACTTGGTATTGTTAGCCTAGAAGAGGATGTTGGTGAGACAGTAGAGAAGTTCATTGAGATGCAGATGGAAACAAACTTCCAAGACACAGAGGGGGAGATTGATGAAGGTGAACAACGTAAAGCATTTGAGAAACTATTTGCATCAGAGAGAGTTATTATCCTCGACCACCAAGGTTCGGTCGGTGATGATTCACTTATTGAGAAACTACGGGCGCTCTGTGCTATGGGCTGTACTCACATTATTCTTGACCACATCACTATCGCAGTATCGGAAGGGAACGATGGGCTAACAGGGAATGAAGCAGTAGATAAGATGATGTCTGATCTTCTGAAACTAGTAAAACAATTCCCGGTATGGCTTGGAATTATCTCACACCTACGTAAATCAGGTTCTGGTGGTAAGAGCTTCGAAGAAGGTCACATGGCATCTATGGATGACATCAAGGGATCAGGATCTATCAAACAGATCTCATTCGATATCATTGCATTCTCAAGAAACATGGTTGATCCAGATGAACGTGAAAAGAATACAATCTACTTCAGGGTACTGAAAGCTCGATTCACAGGTAAAACTGGTGACGCTGGTGCTGCATACTATGATGGTAAGACACGTAGATTAAAATCAGCATCATTAACACAAGAAGAAAGGGCTGATGAACTGTTCAGTAAAGCTGACAATATATCACCCGAGGTTATGAGAGAAAGGATTGGCTTGTAATGGCATACATAGGTCAAAATGAGGACGAGTGGAATGCCGCTCAAAAGAAGAAGTTAAGTAAAGAGTTAAATGAGGGAAAGACGAAATGCATCATATGTCAAAAGAGGTTCACAGGAATCAAAATGCACTTACGTCACGCACATAATATGAAGATGGTAGACTTACCAACACCAACCTATGCGGTTGAACCAATCTAAGGAATAATATGAAGGACATAAAAGATTATATCCAAAAGAAAATAGATAGAATCGGTCCAGACACAGGAAGATCTGGTGGGACTGGTGCAACTATACTGAGATTTGATAAGTCTGACAATGATCTAGATGATTACATAAATGCTTGTATTCAATCTATTATGTCTTGTATGAACCGGAGTGATATACCGGGGATGGCTAAGCTAACACAAATCTCAACTTCTATTGGGCAACGTGTTCTCTCTATGATGGGGGATAACGAAGCCCCATTTGATCAAAGAGTAAGGCTAGGTGATCTATTCATCGAAGCCTTATTCACACTATCATATATAAACGTATACAGAGATCCTGCATTTTCAGAGCATAGCCGAGAGGCTCCTTATGTAGTACACCTTGAATCTAGATGGTCAGAGTTATCTGAGTATCCACTAGTAAGGTCTAGGAAAGACTTACGAGGAACATTTGATAGCCCTAAGACTGCATCAAGGTCTTGCCTGAAGAGAGATAAGTTTACAAAAGAAGAATGGGAAGATCTAAAAGAATCACAGCATATATCAGCAGTAACTAAACTTCAAGCTATACCACTAAGAATCAACCTAGACGTTCTAGAAGTTATAAACAAAAACAAGGATAAGTTTATCAAAGAGGGGAGAATAGAAATTCCATCTGAAGGTAATAAAAAACGTATGGATGATACGTATTATGCTTGGAGAATGGCAGAAAATAGAGCAAAGGGTAAACCTAGTGCTGATGTTGAATCGAAGAAAAAGAAGTATGTAAAAGAAGCAGAGCTTTGGAATAAGAAACTAATAGCTCTAAAGAATCAAAGTAAGAAGACTGCATTTACATACACAATACAAAAAGCTGAAATACTAAAACTAGAATCAGAGTTCTATCAAACACTAGAATTAGACTATCGTGGACGATTCTACTATGTTGAAAGCTTCTTTAACTTCCAAGGAACAGATGCAGCCAGAGGACTAATAGAGTTCTCTAATGGAAAGAAGATAACTGACAGAGGAAGGTATTGGCTTGCAATTCATACAGCGAGTTCATTCAATAAGTCGTATTCAATAGATGAACTACCAGACTGGTGTGAAGAAGATTACAAAGAGTACCTAGAAGAAGAAGGCCTAGATACAATCTCTGTGGATAAGATGACACTGAATGATAGGGCTAACTGGACAGAGAACAATCTGGATGAGATCATAGATTATGTTGATAAACAAGACATACCTATGGATGCAGAGAAACCAGTTATCTTTTATGCTTGTTGTGTTGAATGGGTTAAGTACCTTAGCGATCCAGATGGACACCTATCAAGACTACCTATTCAGGTTGATGGGAGTAACAACGGATGGCAGCACTTAGGTGCGATGTCAAAGGATTCTAAAACAGGATCACTAGTAGGTCTTATACCATCTAAGATTCAGAAAGACTTCTATGTATCAACAGCAAAGTCTCTGATAAAACTAATACCTGATTGGTTCGAAACTAAGGCTATGCCAATGAAGCATATTAGAAAAGGTATTAGTAAACGTGGATCTATGACACGAGCATATAGTGCTGGTGAGAAAACGATGGCTACTAATATGTACGCTGATTGTTATCAGGAAGACTTCACAACTAAGTATGGTATAACGGTAGAAGATTGTAACAAGTTAGCACACAATCTGATAACAGCGATCAATAAGGTCTGTCCGGGACCATTAGAAACAATGTCGTTCCTTCAGCGTCTTGCTGCATACGAGATTGGTTCATACACTATCTTTAAGGATGGTAAGGTCGCAGCTAAGGCTTATAAGACACTTAAGAAAGAACTGAAAGAACTGAAGTATAAGAAAGATAAGACTGATGAAGAACTTGAGAAACTATCTAAACTAGTAAACGAACAATCTACATACGAATCTAGACTAGTTGAAGGTAATGGATCAAATAAAATCAGGTGGGAATCTCCATCTGGATTCAAAATTATCTATGAGAACTTTATACAACGGTCAATAAAATGTAAGGGTACTATAAACGGGGTTGGACGTATCAACCACGTAGCTTACGAAAGAACTGAAATGCCTAACGTAAAGGGTTACATGAGTGGGATCAGTCCTAACTTTGTACACTCTATGGACGCAGCGCATATGGCTATCATTATTGATAACTGGGAAAGATCATTCGCAGCAGTACACGACGCATTTGCAACACACGCCTCAGACATTGATGACTTGTTATTTGTAACTAAAGAGGTATTTATCGCAATATATGAAAAGGATAATTTCTATGACGAGATTGAAGAAACTCTCTTATCAAACAAAGAAGGACTCACAGTTGAACAACCAGCAAGAGGAAACCTATCAATCTCATCTGTTAGAGGATCCGATTACTTCTTTGCCTAAACAATACATGGGGACGAAAAAGAGTAGCTATATGGAAGAGAAACCTAATACAAACATTCTAATTGAACTAGGACTACGGAAGAAATGGCGTAACAAAGCAGAGTGGCAGGGATTGCCAACTGTTACTTGTGAAGAGTTTAATCTGTACAGAGAGGGATATGGTTGGATTATTAAGTCCATATTGAATGATCTAGCTACTGAGAACGTCGATATTAACCGCCTTGTCGAAGTAAGACGGGCAGACACACTAGTCTTCAATTTGAGGTCACTATATTCGTGGCTTAATCCAACTAACAATCAACCAGAACATCTGAAGAAAGAGAACTGGAATAAGGAGAATAAAAATGGATAAACAAAACTATAACTTTATGGCTCTCCAAGGATTCGATATCTCAGATGAAGATTATGTCGATGAATTCGGAGTTCCACCTGAGTATGCATATACTCCACAACTTAACTATTGGATGATTGATCATGTATTCGAACGTGATGTTAAAGCATTCCAAGATTCAGGGATGACTCATCGGGAAGCTCAGAAGATGGCTAATAGTCAACGGGATTCAAAACGAGCCGAAGTTAAAGAACTTATGGCTAAGAAAGGGCTACTATCATGAGTGTTGAAGATGACCTAGAGTGGCTACTACAAGCAGCATATGAACAAGGCCTTGATCATGGGTTTACTATTGGTCGTGGCAAACGTCCACGTCCAGAAGATACGAAAGCATTACTTAAAGTAGCAGAAGCTACCAAGGGAAAGCTGAAAGTAGCACTGGAAGCAGCGAAAGAAGAAGATAATGCTGAAGGATGATTTCGATATCTCAATACCGATTAGTTTATATAATGAATTACTCGTTTGTTGGAATAATAACAATATGGATAGAATAGAAGCTACCAAGGGAAAGCTGAAAGTAGCACTAGAATTAGCGAAGGAAGAAGATAATGCTGAAGGATGATTTCAATATCTCAATCCCGATTAGTTTATATAATGAATTACTCGTTTGTTGGAATAATAACAATATGGATAGAGCAGAACCACCGTGGAAAGATTTCTACGAAAGTGGTGACGAATATTATAAAAATTCGTATCTAGATAACGTAATTACAGATAGAGAACGATGACACTACTAATTATATATCTATTGTATAAACGAAAATAAAAAGGACCTATCCGTACTCTTAATGAGTATAGATAGGTCTATATTTTTTTCTGAATGGGAGCCTTTTATGGTTCCTTCTTTTTTAGTATGAGTCCGACAAGAGTCTCATTAGTGCGCCCAGAATTGCAACACACCTACACCAGTTCGTTTGAACTGTGACTCGATCTCGCCGCGAAGTTTCCCACGCGCCAAGTTAGTTTTCGAACTGAGTTTAGAAAGCCTCTCTTCGAGTTTAATGTTCCCTTCGATAGTATCAAGAATCTTTGAAACCTGCCTAGAAGTAATTAACTTAGGAGCAGTATTAGGATTCATGAACGAAGAAGCACTAATATTCTTATCGCGAGTAGTTGATACATTAAACGCCTGTAGAAGTGCATTCTGGAAACGTTGAGTACGGATCTTGATGTACTCATCATAACCCTTAATACGTGCTGACGGTTCTTGTGCAGCTTCACCTGATTTAGTTTCTAGAATCTTACCATCAAGATATTTAACTCTAGGACTAGGATCAATAGGATCAGCAGCTTTAATAAACGCCTTAGCAGCTTGGCCATGTTCAGGATTCATAAGATCATACAGATAATCAAATTTACCATCCTTAAGGCTCCACTCTTTATCAGGAGCTGAGTCTAGCATCGTTTTCATATCTTTCTTGAGTGCACGATACTCTTTTAGAGCCTCTGAAACAAAGTTCCAATCACGAGTAGTAATGTCTAAGAAGTTAGTATTAACCTCATCAACAATAGTATCGTAACCATGGACGTCAACCTTATAAGCATCATAGATCTGGAAGAAATATGGATCCTTTGCAGGGTGACTTTCCTTTAGTTTATCCCAAGAATTACCAGTGGCAGTACGAACTACAGTTGCAGCATCGATTGACTGTGTTGGAATAACAGCTGCACGTCCACGAACATACCCTGCACTCTCACCGTCCTTCTTAGCGGCACTTGATGCATACTGTGGTGAGTCTTGTAGAATAAGTGTGGCATCAGCTTTATCAGATCGCATGCGTACTTTGGATTGTTTAGCTTCCTCACCAATACTTCGATTGTCTCCAAGCAAAATACGGTGTCCTGATGGACCTCTGAGTGAGAACAGCTTGTCTCCTAGTGCATGCATGAAGCCAACTGAACGCATAACGCCTCGTGTATTAAACGTATCTGTGCCGAATAGTTCGAACAGAGCATACACAACGTTGTCGTGAGCAGCATCAATCACTTTATCAGTAGTGATACCAGCATCATTAAGTATCTCAAGGTTGCCAGCGAATGTAGGATCGCTAACTTGTAGTTCTGGTAGGTGTTTCTTAATTTCACCTTTGAGTCCTGCGACTTCTTTACCATACGGGAATACCATAGTAACGGTTTTATTGATCTCACGGAAGGATCCGATTGATCGTAGAACGTCACGAATGAGTTCTGTCTTACCCTTAATCTCATCCATGTTGAATACAGGGATCATTTCTTCAAGACGTGAGTCAATCAGAGATACCATAGCATCACGAAGGTCACCACCACCTACTGCCTCAGTAGAATCATCAGGTCTAAGAGCGCCAACACGAGCAGCAATCTCAGGATTACCTAACATCATACCTTGGTTAGCGATACCATTAGTCTTACCATCAATATAAGCATTAATAAATGTCACATGGTTCTGCCCTTTATCCATAGCTTCATTAAAGTTCTTGAAGTCGATGAGAGCATCAATAGCCATCATACCATCTTCACCCTTACTCACAATGAACTCAAGTAGAGAAGGATCTACAGCCAGCTTCTGCTGGAACTGCATAAACTTACCTTCCATGTTTGGAACAGTTGAACCTTTTGCAACAGCCTCAGAGAGTTGTTCGAACTCATTTTGAGGGAATACTTGATTCAATGTGTCTTCTAGAAGCTTACCCCAACCCACATACTTATCCTTATTCTCCATAAGATCAGCCATACGGCCTTTTTCTAGTGAAGCGTCTGCACCAAAGGATAGTGCCATGATATTCATGTAGTTGTTATACATCCTACCACTACGATTAGAGATAGTAGCTGGGTGTTTGGACCTTGTAACAAAACGAACAATCTTCTTTCTAGTTGGATTGAACTCAGTTTGTTGAGCCATCATACGACCAGTCAGTGGTTGCATAGCAAATGTCAAGTAGTTTGGACTTTTACGATACATTGCAAGAGTTTTCATGTCTCTAGCAGCATCAGCCTTCTTACTACGGGTAATCTGAATAGCTTCTTCAAGGGCTTGAACCTCTTCCATACCGTCTAGTTCTTGTTTTTGTTTCTTAACAGTATCAAAAGACTTACGTCCTAGTCCGAATGCATCTCCAAATCGATCATTCCTATCTCCAATCTTTCCAAATAGAGAAGGGAACAACATTGCAACTGCAATACGCATACGGCGATCATCAACTACGTGTGCAACACCGTTCTGGTTACCAATAGCCTCTTCAAACTGAGACAATGATGCATAAGAAGGATCATCTGATCCAATTTTATTACGTTTACGATAAGCAGGACGAAGTACTTCCTTAGCTCCCTGAAGTCCAGAACGTTTAGGTGAGTTCTCAGGACCAATATTGATCCCTAGTGCCTGTTGACGGAACTCACGGTTCTGCTCTAGAATATCTGCACCCTCTGGAGTTAGTTGGAAACGCCAAGGTGTCTTAGTTCCATTAGGATCAGATTCACCCTTTTCGTTTGTACGTACACGAGTTGCCTTAACCATATGCGGATTAGCCTGTGCATATGCCAATAGGTGTTGTGCACCCAAATCCTTATTCTCTTGAGAGGTCATCTTATCAGCGGTAGTGGCTCCCTGCTTCTCAGCATTCCACCAAGTACCGATTGAACGTCCTACTCTCTCTGCACCCTCTGTGGGGTTGATAAGTTCCTTTGACAATAGTGGCCTATTATCTTCACCTGTTGGTTCGATCACCTCAGCTTCGTCGTTGTTACCTAGGAACATCATATCTAGCTCGTTTTCAGTTGCTAGTTGTGCTGTGATAAGGAAACGTGGATCAGGATAAGAGAAGTTAGTCTTTGGATCGACCGTTAGTGCATCTAACTTACCTGACATAGTCTGGAGAATTGTGTTCTCCTTATTTTCCATCTCTTTTACAAGATTGTACCTTTCACGTTTAGCAGCATCCCTCTCAGTTTCATCAAGAGCCATACCTACCTTACGGTTGGCCTCAAGGAACTGATCGCGATAAGCTGAATCAGCATGAGTATTAAATGAGATGTTACCTTGGGTGTTATCCGATGGGTTCATCATACTTGCAGTACGTTTAGCTCGTTCAAGAAGTTGTGATTGTGGACTAGAACTAAGTACAGGTGTGTTGCGGGGAGCGAACGATTGTTGTTCTGCTCCCTCAACTTGATTACCTGACTGCTGCCAATCATCGAATGTTGGATTAAGTTCACCAGATTGTGCTGGATTCCAACGTTCACTAATAGGTAGTAGTTCATCGTCAGCCGTAAAACCAGAGACTTTAGGATCGACTGTTGGAACAGCCTCATCCATCTCTCCCTGAGTGTTAACTTTCTCAGCAAGAGATCCGATGGTTTTATGGAGTACATTGTTTAGCGTATCGCTAGGTGTTGGCGTGGCTTCGCCGCTTTGTATTTTCTGAGCATCTAACCCAGCGCCTATCTTAGCCATTAGCTATCTCCTTAATTTTTGTTATGTTCAAACTCAACACCAGATAGTTTCTGTGTCAAATGAGTCATTGGACCTAATACAGGTGCAGCACGAAGTGCATTGTATTGAGCCATATCTACGTCACCTTGGTAGGCAGCATCTGCTGACTTAAGCAGTCGTCTAACTGGTCCCATAGCTGGCATCTCGTCTGTGATCATATCGAACCCAGCCCCAATTGCGGAAGAGCTCTGTTTCTCAAACGTTGGCCATATGAAGTTCAGTGCGCGTTCACCTTGACCAAGAAGGCCAGAGGAGTTAACAGCACGACGAAGCTTCTCATTTGTGTCTAGGTATGGAGAAGGTTCCCCGTACTTCAACCAATCTTTTAGATATTGCGATGCAAAGCCTAAGAAGATCATTGTCGCCATCATAGCGAATGTATTGAATTTTATTGAAGGTCTACCACGAGATACATATTCAGACCACATCTTTGGAAGATGGTTAGCCGTGAATGTAGATACGTAACCATTGAACTGTGTGAACAGTGCTAGTCGTGGATCCTGATATAGAAGAGGTCTGTTTGCAGCACCGGGTAGAGCAACCGTTTGGTTGATAAACGTATACTGTGCAAGGTCTTCAAACTGTGCATATTGATCTTTCTGCTCTTGTGTCATGGAGTTTTCATCCATATCCATCAACGAGATAAAACGATCAACAGGTACACCTAGGTTCCTTATCTGCTCAAATGAAAACCTGTAGGCTTCACTATTGCTTGGTTCATTCTTAATACGTTCAACATGATCTCTCATGAAGTCCGTGTAAGATGCTACTTTCATAGCTCGTGTTGCGTTTGTCAAATCTTGAAGCATATTGTACTTGAAGAATCGATCTACTAGTTTCTTGGACCAGTCAGACATCTCTGTAGCACCAACTGTACTGGCTGCACCAGCTTCCCAATTAAGGTACCCAAGTCTGGTAAGGGTTTGCATATGCTCTCCCTCTGGAACGTACTCACGGCCAGTCCACATTTCTGCGCCCCAACGGTGTAGTCCTCGTCCCATACCACTTGCTAACTCATGAGCGAACGGTTGGATATTGTTAAAGATCTGTTTGTTTGTCAGTCCTTGTGTAACCAACGCAAGCTCCACAGTCGATGAGAGTGCGGAGAGTGGTAGAGAGGTCAGTAGTGACCAAACCAATACTCCACGTTGCACACCGAGTGCACGTTCACCATACGATCCTTTAGGCGGTCGTTTGTAGTTACCAGATTGAGCTTCCAAGTAGCTCTGAATAGCCAAAGCCATCTGATCTACTTCTTCCTTCGGTACGCCTTCTCTTGCAGCCTGATCGAGTAACTTAGCTACTCTCCAATTATCACGCCCGACAAACTTATGATAAGTCTCGAAACGTGCGGCCATACGTGCGCCTTCCCGGAAGTTATGGAATGCATCCTGATGGAAGAACTCGTTGAACTTAGGGTTCTGTGAGAGTCCCATAGTACGCTTCTTACCATGTGTTGCTGGAACACCCTTAGTTATAAGATCAAATACACTCTGATCCATACCATCTAGTGCTTCACCATCCAAGATTTTAGTTGTTAGTTCATTCGCAGCTTCCTTTGACATAGCGTACTCCGAGCGGAGCAGTGTTTCAAAGTTACCACGACGTTGACCAATATTAGTACGATCCATAGCCTTAAACTTACCGAAGTAGTTATGTAGCTTCTTGATCTTCTCTTCCCTTTTAGGGATAACAACTTCACCTGTTTCAGGATCTACTGCTGGTTTAGCATTCTTATTCCACCAGTTGTTCTGTCTGTCTCTCATTATGTTAGCAGCTTTCTCACGAGATTCCATGAACTGTTGAATCATATTCTTGTTTGGATCTTTGCTATACTTCTCGTCCCAACCTGCTGACTTAATGTTGTCATACCTTGACCAGTCAAACTCAGTACGTTGTTCAGGAGGCTTCTTCCAGTTCTCTTCATGCCAATTGTTATAGTCTAGATTAGCCCTTTCTAATACATTGTTGAATTTAGCTTTAGACTTAGCGTCAGAACCAGCAAGTCCTCTATACCAGATTTTCTCATTACCACCAATCATATTACTATACTTTTGTGCAATAAAATGCATAGAGTCTTCGTAGTTATGTCCAGCCTTAATTTTACCTAAGGTAGCTCCAAACATAGCACCAAGTTGTCTATAAGAGGAACTACGAACAAGAGAGTCCTTAGTCATACGAGAGCGCATCATACCGCGCCATAGCATAGGCAAGTTCTTAAATGAGTCTATAGCCTTCTCTGTAAGATCACGACCACCTTTCTGTTCGATGTGTGAGTCAATACGTAGTGCAAGGTCAGTTGTATCTTCTACACCACGTTGCATAAGTTCAAGACGCTCTTCGATAGTCTCATCTTGATTCTCTAGGTTTGCTAAGGTGTCTTCAAAAGATGTTCTAGGTTTACCCCGCTCCCAAGCAGCATCGGCCCAACCACCCACTTCACGTACGCCACCAACGCCACCAAATGCGCCGCCAAGCGTACCCCCAGCAATTGCTGCATTCGTGATGCGGTCAATGAACTCAGAGTTGAAGCCAGAGTGATCAAATAGCCCGAGGTTCTCCTCGTCGTAATTCTCACCCATTTGGGCAAGAGTTTCCTGAGCAGCTTCAGTAACTGCCTCAGCCCCAGCACCTTTAGCAGCACGATTGAGGATAGTACGAGTAACATTTCTGGCACTAAGTTGTTGAGCCACAAGTTTATCTGCATCTTCTACCAATCCCATTAGTTCTGTCTTAGAAGCATCTGCTAGTTTCTTCTTAGCAGCAACACGAGTCATACCTCTTGTTACGAGAGTATCCTCTGCTTCCTTTAGAACTCCTTTTAGTGTCTTACCACCTGAGGACAAACCTTTCAGACCGAGTCTATCTAGTACACCTTGACCAAAGCCAGATGCTAGTGCAACCTTCCAGTTCTTTTCATCTTGTGAGTTATACACCTGACCAGCATATATAGCTGTAGGCGATGCAAGACCAACCGTACCACCGACGACAGCACCAACGATGGTACCACCAACAGGGACAATAGAGCCAGCGACAGCACCAGCCGCAGCACCCGCTGCAGCAGAGGCAATTGTGTTGGCCATATAAGGTGTCGACATGATTGCGTTGTTTGCCAGATAAGAGAATCCATCAGAAATACTTCCTACATCTTTATAGTCGACGAGTACCTGTGGCATATCTTCAATATCAGAATTGGCTTCAGATACACCAATCCTACCTTTAGTTTCCATTGCCTCATTACCAGTAGCATAACCAATCGCTTGGCGCATACCGTTAAAACCTGAACGCATACCGAGCAGTGCAGTGTCAAAGGAAGTACTAAGTGGTTTTAGTGCTTTGTTGTCGATTGTCCTATCAAGTTGGCGTAGTGACACACCAGCATGAATATCCTCATCATACTCACGCTCGTTAAGAGCCAGAGTTTTGAAATTTAATTGTCCTTCATCATCCTTAGATGCTTCTGATATTACATCGAAAGCTTCCTGAGTAGATTCGTCACGTTCAGCACCTGCGTACCTCTGTGAGTGTCCAATGACCGATTGGTCAATTGAGCCTTTATCTGCCCATATGGATGGAGCCACTATCCCTTCCTTAGCTAGGAAGTAAGACATACGCTCACCAGTATCTGGGTTGTACATATCACCGATTGAACGTCCATAGACATCTTTCTGCCCTGTACGTAGAATCTCTGTAAATCCATTCTCTCTGGATAGTCGAGATACTTCTTTGTGATATGCACTGCCAGCTTTATGGCTTTTATCTCCGCTGATGTAGTCGTCCGTATGAGCGACTTCTGGAGTGTTAATGTTTGATATACGGATAGATTCTCCGTCCTTAGTACGAACGGTATCACCATCAATGAAGTGATTACCTTCACCTGCAGTGGTATCGAACGTCTTTTCGACGAATTTATTTGGGTCTAGGACGGAGTCCATTCTATATCTCCTATTTCTCTACGGATGTACCGAGTTCTGTATTTAGGAAGGTGTAAAAACCATCCCTACTATTAAACTGATTCTTCTTATCAGTTGGAAGCTTCTCATATTCATCCCATGCATACTGCATGAATGTATTGAGCATAGCTCCTTTATCTACTGTACTCGGATCGAATCCGGGTGCGCTCATCGCGAACCTTAGTACCTTATCGTTTAGCTTGAAGATCTGGTCAGGATTTAGTTCCTTACCACCACTACGAAGCTGTTGTGACCAGCCATTGTTGGAATCCATATAGATAAGCTGTGCATCAATAAATGGAGCCAAGGATTCAACCTTACCGCCAGTTGCAGCTGCCCAACGTTCAGCTTGTCGTGAAGCATTACCAACAATACGTGCTGATAGTCCTGAATCTATATCTACACCATGCTCTCTTCGGAATGAATCAAGTCGGTCTTCGACTACTGATGCATCTTCAGCAGTGGATCCAATGAAATACGGATTATCCTTATCTTGTCTGACAAGATGTTGGTCCATAATCTTTGCTGTCTGCTTAGTAGAAGTCTCACGTTGTTCAGTACGAGTCTCTCCATCATCAGGATCAACAACATCACCAGTATACTCTTTACCAGCTAGATCTACATAAGTCTTAGATCCGTTGGGCAGAGTTGCCTCGTGTACAATAGTTGTAGTACCTTTCTTGTATTTACGGATAGTCCTATCGTATTTGATACCTTTCTTAGGATCATCAACAGCCTTAAGCTTAGAAACGTCACCTGTCTTCCGATATTCTTCGACTGAGGCGGGTGTGTACTTTCCCTGACCAGCTAGTCCATTTGTGATACTCTCACGGTTAACTAGTCCCTCTGCAGCAGTACCAAAACTCCAACTCATGGATCCTTTATGGTCATAACCAGCAATACGAGAACCTACATACAAAAGTGCAAAACGATTAAGGTCTTGTCCAGTGATACCAAATGTACGATTAGCCCAAGACATAGCCTTAGCCCATCCAGATGGATCTTCTGATTTCACCTTGTTAACGTCTGATGCTGTTACATTAACTTCACCACCATTAGGTGTTTTAACTGCACCCTCAGTGTCTACGTATGGAACTTGATCTGGTCCTTGCGGAGTTGTCAGTTCTGTAGCTACCTTTTCGCTTTCCGAAGCTTCTTCTGGCGTAATAGTACTCGGATCAATATCAGTGTCAATTATTGGTTTTCCCTCTAATAGAGCTTTCTTCCTACGTACACGATTACGGCCTTTAGCTTTATCTTCTTCTGTCCCATAGAATACCCTTTCACCATTCTCTTTAAATGCGGGTTTCTTTGGATCATATGTTCTTTTATCTTCATAACCGCCGTAGACTTCTTCATAGTCAGCGATTGTAACTTGACCATCACCAAGACCAGTCATATACTTCTTATACTCTTCACTCTGACCGAGATCCTTAATAGTCTCATTCTGTTCAGGCGGAATACTAGATTCCTCGAATACAGGTGGTACTACTACAGAACTATCTTGTACTGTCTCAATAGCTGGCACTGGTTGTGCAAGAGGTTGTGGCATATACGGATTAGGGTGTTGCCCAGCGTTTACAGCAGGTTCTCCAAACATTCCACCTGAAGGTCCTTCACTCATAACTCCACCGATAGGGTTGTTTCCGAATAGGCCACCTTGTGGTCCTGTACTCATAACTCCACTAGAGGGGTTGTTTGTTATAATATCCTCTCCCTCTGCCAGTTTAACGATAGAAGGTGATTGGTTCATTGGTATCTGTTGGTTGTCCTTAAATAGGTTACCAATAGATTGTAGGAATCTTTCCATTACTTAGTCTCCTTCTTACGTTTAATTTTAAATATCACCGGACCGGAACCTTGGATATTCATCATAGGTGGCGGCGGTGGGGGTGCTGGTGTAGTGGGTGCTGATCTACTACCACCCAATAGTGCATTAACACCAGTGCTTAGTAGCGCTCCAGCTGCGTTATCAATGGTACCATCAATCATTTCATTACCTGTAATAGGTGGAACTATTGAATAGTCTGGTTCATCTTGCATCTGTGGTATACCATCAGATACAGGTGGAACCGCTGGTTGTCCATCAGGATCATAGTAAGTCTCTGTCAGAGGTTTCTCTGCACCCTGACGTAGACCTGTAAATACATGTCCACCTAATGTAACATTATTACCATCACGACGAGAAGCTTCTTGCTGTAGCCACTTAGGTACTGTGTTCTGTTGTTCACCACGATCCTTGTGAGCCTTCATACCTGCTGGTGAATAGTAGTGTGTAGCACCACCAGTAATGTCCTCATTAGATGATAATGCGCGTATTGCATTAGCCTTAGCTCTCTCATACTGAGGATCACCGGGATTATACTTATCTGTTAGTGTATTACCACCAACACCTTCATTCCATGCAGAAAACTGTTTACGCTGTAGCGCAACTTCTGATAGTGTATCAGGCCATCTAGGATCAGCTGCTCTATTACGAATAACATGAGCAACAGCAGTTTGACCAGCATCACTTTCACTTGCAGCTTCACCAAGGATTGTCCTAGTGAGTACATCAATGTCTCTGTCGTTATATTCCATATTACTTACCTGCTAGTTTCTTACCACCGAGCAATGCAGCACCGATAGCTAATGGTGCAGTAATTGGATTAGACATTGCAGCAGTCATCAGTCCAGATCCAAGTGCACCTGCACCTGCAGCACCTGCGCCAGCAGCACCAGCAGCACCTGCGGCACCTGCGGCAATAGGAGCGGCTGCGGCAATGGGAGCAACAGCGGCTGGAGCAACAGCGGCTGGAGCCAACTTTGCGAATAGTGCTTCAGCACCCTTCTTTGCGACAGTAGTTGCACCAGTGGATGCAGCGCTCATTCCGATTTGTTCAGCTGCGGTCGGTTGTCGACCTTTAATTGCTGGAGCAGATCCGGGATTATGTTGCATAGATGGCATAAGTGGAGCCGCAGATGCGTTCCTTTGTTTTAGTTTCTCGAAAGCCATTTACTTCCCTCCCTTATCTTCAGATTTAGATACAGTTTTCTGTTCTTGGTTAGTCATTAGTGGTGTGAATGCCTGAATACCAGTCAGATAGTTCTCTAGGCCTTTAGCCTCTGCATCTAGTTGTTCTTGTTCGATGTCTCGTTGGTTATTGCCCATATTCATATAAGCATCAAGCAAAGCTGCTTCACCCTGACCAGATTGCATCATAGAGTCTGCACCCCACATTGCACGTTCTTTCAGTTTGTCTGCTTGCTCATAATCTAGTCCAGCCATAGCGTTAGCCAACTGAGCTTCTTTATCACCAGCCATGATAGCTGCCCTTGAAGAACCCATAAGTCCTGCTTTTGCAACATCATCATTCTGTATACCGAACTCTTTAGCGGCTTGATCTATAGCAGCTTGTTTAACTGCTGCATTATCATCATTACTAAATATACCAGTTCCTTCCATAGCATCAGAGTAGGTTTCACGAGCAGTGCCCATTACTTCCATGCCCTTATCAAGAGCGCCTTCTGATCTATCGAAAACCATATCTTGTAGTCCTGATGTTCCAGCTACTTTTCCGAGTGCGCCTTCACCGTAAAGCTTCTCGAGTTCTGCTAGACCTTCATCCACAACAGGTTGAAAGTCTTTATTCATAGTTGTAGATGATGTAGTTTTACTAGTGCTAGTACCACCACCGCCACCCTTACGTGGGGCGACGTTCCAGTTATTAAGGTGTCGCGATACTGGGTTCAGTAAGTTTGTCATAAGACTCATAGTCTATCTCCATTGAAAAGACACGGTACACTTCTTTGTACTTCTCTCCTTTACCACCAGCTATCTTGTCAGCGGCTCGACTCCACCCTTTTCTACCCCAAAACTGTAGGTTCTTAACGCCTATTTGGTTTGCGTAGTTATAAAGGTTTATGTGGAAGTCTTCAAAACCAACATGATTGTCAGTTCCTGATGTGATGATATGTAAACATCTGTATCCGTCGAACTCTAATATCTCAGTAGAGGCTGCGCCAACTACCGTTCCATCAATAAATGCTAACCACATAATAACGTCACCTAGTAAGGCTCGTCCTATTAGTGTTTCCCATTTTTGTTCACCAGTTCCTGATTCGAATGCTGGTTTTACATATTTATCTATGAAAGGCATTACCTCAAGGAGCTTTTCCTTGGGAATACTTAAAAGTGTTTTGTCCATTTTTTGTCCTCAGGGCTTAATTTCTAACAGAACCCAATCTGCGGTTAATCCTGTGAAGCTGTAGTCGTCTGCTGTCCAAAGCTCTACAATAAGAATAATCTCACCGTCGCTATTTATAACAGTACGAACTGCCTCTGCACCTATTGTGCCAGTTAAAGTAGTATTTGAATAGTTATAGATATTACCAACTTTAAATGATAATTTACTGTCCTCTAAGGGGACATAGCCAGTATTAATTACAACAGTTTCTACCAAGGTAGGTGCAGAGGGCGTAGCAGTAGCATCAGTGAATGATACTGTGCCAGAGGCTCTCTGTACAAATCTGTTTGCTTCCCCAAGACCTCTTGCGATCTTCTGGAGAGTTTGATAGATCTGACGGTCTTTAATACTTGTACTCACTTGTACTGATTGACCCATTATCTTGTACCCTCGAATCTCTGATCTACAAGACATGCTGATATCTTAGGATCTATAGTACCATCCATAGCCCACCTCATAGTATAATAACGACCTAGTTGTCTGAAGTCTACTTTGAAGTCAGAGTCTGGATCGAAGGACTTAGGTGTTACTGATGCTATATCAGGAGCAGTCGGAGTTCTGGATGTTGCGATACGGATATCGAACTCATTCTCTGATGTTGGGTAAAGCCCATCGACTGCCTTAACTTGGTTTACATTTCCCAAGCCCCTAGATGTCCACTGTATGTATCCATCTGATACTAGAGTATCCCTGTCTATCTCATACAGAGATCCTGTTACAGAGGATGCTGGTGATACATCAATAGATGCTGCGAAGATACGTACTGCACCCTCTACCTCAGTTTCTGTAATTGAAGTTACATTAGGCAACGAACGTAGATACCAAGTACCTTGTTCATAGTTATAAACTAATGCACGATTACATCCTTTATACGTGTCACCAGATGAAGCAGCCTTACTTCTATAGCAAGTCCATACTTCTTTATCAAGTGAATCATGAAATACAAATGTTAGATTACGGTCTTCTAAGCTAGTAGCCAGATCTCCGTAGAAGAACTTCTCTACTTTGTTGTTAGAGATTACTTCCTTCTCTGGACCACCTGAATGAATGTAGATGCCATACTGACCTACGACGAAGTGTCTATTAGATCCAATATCAACAACACATCCTTCTGATAGAATACCATCATCTAGGAATGCTGTATCACCTACAACAAATAGTGGTTCACCAGTATCTTGCATACGAATAACTGCGTCTGTCTTATACACCATCAGGAATTCACCTAATTGTGCTGCATCCACAACCCTTCCCGGAGTTTGGGTAAAGAAAGCATTACCTGCAGTGTTTCTAAATGACGCATACCACTCTAAGTCTAGAATAGTACCAACGTCAGATACTGAGGATGAATATACTAGTTCAAGTGGTGAATAGATATCATTAGTATCATCAACATCATTGAAGTCATTGAATAGGTTTAGTGCTACAAGTCTACCATTATAAGTAGTCATCTTTTTAGCAAAGTATGGATTAGTATCCTTTACAGACCCATAAGCTGTTATATCTGCGCTTGCTACTGTTGCGGTAAAGGTTTGACCTGATACCATATTAGTAGAACCGCCAATAGCTGACCAATCAGGATCAGTAATAGCTTCTGCACGATACACATCGAATTGTACCAGAGTAGTCTTTGCAGAGCCAGTCTCCTCACCGAACCAATTAGGAAGCGGGTAGAAAGTAGATCTGTCAAATGAGTACATAGGTCCTTCAGTTGTTGGGTTGATAACAGCAATCTCGTTAAAGGTGAATGCTTGTAGTCCATACTGTTGATTATATGTAAATGAATATACAGTTGAGGGTTCAGTTACTACGGCAGGATCTTCACCACCGCCTACGATCTTAACTTGACATGCATCGAATTCGTCTAGACCGATAGTAAGTATATCTACTTGATTTGTACCTGCAGCTGTCCACTGTATGATCTCAATTGGTCGTATTGTTTCGTAGTTCGCTGGATAATCTGGACCATCAGTCATGTTCTGGTAGAGTCTGACTGTATCCACGTCAGTATTGAAGTCTGGAACACCCCTAAGTGCACCTTCGAAGGTACGCATATCGAGGCCAGTATCCCAGAAAGCTAAGTCCAAGGACTCCTTAGGTTGGTCGGTGTTCAATCCTCCCATACCTACATTTTCTAGAGGTGCAACGGGCATTCCATTCTCCTATGTTCGTTTGTCAATAGCTGATTCCTCAACACTGATGCTATGATTACCGTCGATATTCATTTTAGAGCCACGACGATTATTCGCTAGGCTCTGGAAGTCTTTTACGATATTCTTACCAAATGCTGCTGAGATAGCTAACATGACAGCATAACCAAACCAGTCTGGTAGTTGTGCTATATTGTTGAATCCCGTTTGAATGTATTCTTGCATTCCGGGTATAAATGATAGTGATAGGATAGCTATGAAGAATACAGTCCAAGCTTCATCTTTCCATGAAGATGCCGAGTTCTTCGCCATTTGAGCTTCCCACTCAATCTCTGATGTGGCTTTCGCTACTGCAATAGTAGCTTTTGCCTGTGCTGTAGCAACTGCAACGGTGATAGCACCGTCTGCAACTGCTCGTTGTTTGTCTAACCATTTACCGCCTAGATCAGATGCTACACGTATAATTGGTGATATTAAGGGTAAATACATAATTCACTCCTATTGGATTATTTGTGTTGAGAGGAGGCCTCCACTAACTATAAACCCCACAACATATGTTATAAAGATTGCAGCTATACCATAGAGTAGTTTTTGTATGCCACCTTTAGTTTGATCAAGTCCCTCTCGGATATATTTTAAGTCAATATGAACACCTGAGAGTTCTTTATCGAACTGATAGTGTTTCTCTACTATAGCTTGGTGACCTGTCTCTAGTCTTGAGACTCTGGTAACAAGGTCAGCCATAAATGCCTCTGTGTTCATTTTTAGTTCTTCGGTTGCCATCATGCGTTCCTAGTGTAATTGTATAGTTTGAAATTCTCATCTGTATTAGATGGAATATCTAGGATCATCAAAGAGTATCCATCTGAAGATATGGATATACCTACTGGTTCCTCAATAGTGAAGTCTCTATCAAACCCTGTATCGATTGCAGTTGTAATATCCCAAGCGGTGTCAAGTACGATTTGTTTAACCTTACCAGCCTTAGCCATAGCTAAAACATAACCATCGTGAGATATAGTGAAACAGCTCTGTCCCCACCCAGCGTCATATGTCTCATATACCGCATCGTCTACAGTGCTAAGGTCCCATGCAGATCCAAGAGTGTAAGCTCTGAATACTCCAGTAGATGTCATAACATATAGAACAGTCCCATCAGGTTTCATATAGATACCTGAAACAGACACTCCTAGATCAGGTGTTTCTGATCCGTAGTCTTTGTAGTCATAGTAACCATTAGTAACATCATTATAAACATCTGAGTGTGTTGTGATATCGAATGATTTAAATAGGTGTCTACCTATAACTACGTTAGTGTCTTCTGAGTCAACGGTAGCATACCAGTTACCGTCACTTCTACCCCACATACAAGTCCAGTTAAGTCCTGTTGCTGCTCCTGTTAGGTCAAGTACATCTTCACCATCAACAATATCAGTCCAGTTGGAATTCTCTAAACTATTTGGGTTTCCATGTCTTAGTGATCTCATTACAGATCCAGTCAATCCACCGAATGAGATATATGACCAATTACCAGTTGGATCAGTCCATAGTCCTATAGGAGGATTGCCCCTAGTTACACCACCCGGATCCTCTATCTCTAGTATCACGTCACCAAATGCATAACCACCAGCAATTCGACCTTCTAGAGTAAGGTATCGTCCCCAATCTTGTAGGTTACTCCACCCTGTTGTCTGTGTAGTTGGACCTGTCCCCAAACCAGTTACATCTACATAAATGTTTGAGTCATTATTAGTTACAACCTTCAGTTCACTATATAGCCTTATGCTGACTTGTCTATAGATAGCTGCGAATGTTTTACCAACATAGTTACCAGACAATGTCAGCCTAACTCTAACTTCATCAAGGTTTGCAAATCCATACTCTGATAGAACTTCATCTAATTCAATCCACATACAAGGTGCAGATGAATCGTACTCTGGTTGTCCCACTGGTGCAAATACAAACCATTTTGTTCCCGGATTTTGAGCGGCAAGATACACACCAGTTGGCATGCTTGATTCTCCTACTGATCTACGTGTAGCACTTTGAAGAGTTCCTTTAGATGCTACATTTGGGTATTTGGCCTTTTCATCACCTATAAATAATGCGCTCAACATACTTGAATTATGTCTTGCATCATCTACTTCTTCTAATGCAATAGATCCCGGTGTCGCAGGATCAGATCCAGCGCTTAGATTCATCTCAGGGTATATATATATAATAGATTTACCGTTGTTTACATCTATCTCAAATGCTTCCCTTGTCCAGTCGTCACCACCACCACCATCAGCTGTTGGAGGTTGATCGCTATCCCAGATATAGTCAGGTATATATAGAGGCCTGTGGATGTTCTTCCATCGGTTATCACCTGACCACTCGTATACAAACTTAGTCCTAGCTTGGAACTCATCACCGTTTTCTGGTGAATTAGGGAGATCAAGTTCAGATCCTGTTAATGTACCTACTACCATTATACCACCTCTATTGGAGCTACCAAAGTAAATGTACCAAACCCTGCATCTGGGGTTCCACCCAACTCATAGTATATGGTAAGGTCTAGAGGACCTATATATGGTCCCCTTGTATCATCTACTGTGACAACACCACCTGTTGTTATTGTAATACCATCGGTTGATCTAACATTATTAACCAATATATCGAACTCCATCTGTGACGATGGGTTAGCTGATAGTGAGTACTCGAAAGTACTTAGATCCACTTCGTACCCTTCAGGTATGAATAGGCTCATCAGTTCAACAGCATCATTAGCTGGTGGACCTTCTTGTCTAAAACATAGCATCGCTGGGCTTAGTGAAGGTACATCGTACTTGATGGACTTCCAATACTCGCCAGCTTGCCACTCATAGGTAATACCAGAGTCACTGTTAGTAACCTTGTCTCCAGTAACCGGACTAGCCGGGAAATTGAAAGCTGCCATTGTACTTCTCCTTGTTAAGAATTTATTTTATACTGTGCTTATTGAATATTAGCTTGTAATATCCCCTATCATTGTGTACGTATCACTTCCTTCTGGTATCAGAGTAAATGAAGAGTTATCACCATTGGATTTTGTTGCACTACCTTTAGAATTTATAGTAGCAGTACCACCAACTGTAAGTTGACCACCACCTCTAGTAATAATAGTAATCGGTTCTGTTCCAGTAAGACCTGTATTAACAGTTAGCGTTTGGGCAGAAGCGTTATCCATGTAGATTATACGTCGACCATTAAGGTCTTCATCAGATATTACCCTTAATCCAGATACGTCTACGATCCGCTCAATTGAGTTGTCGCTACTCTCGATTACAAAGCCACCGAAGTAGCATCGTGCGTTTGCCGTTGCGTTAGTAGTTGATCCAGAGTAGTAACGTATCTTAACTTCATCCCCAGTATTAACCAGAATAGGACCTATAATAGTACCTGAACCGGGATCGCTATCGTTTGTATTCTGACCTACGTTTGCACCGTTAATGTAGATATATATCTGCGAGTTTTCGACGCTATCAAGGCGTACGAATGCGTTGAACATCATGTACTTTCCATCTAGTGCAGAAGGAGTAGTCCATATTCCAGTAGTAGTATCGAAGCCACCTACTGTATCTACCTGTACGTCATCCCACACGATATCTACACCAGTGGTAGCTGGTAGAGCTTGGTTGGAGAGTAGGTGTGCGCGGAATCCTTTGAACGTCGCTGGGGTAGATCCACCGCTAATGGCTGGTGTCTCCCAGCCTGCATCTCCATCAGTTGCTGATTGTTTTGTTAGTACCTGACCATCTGTACCACCAATGGGTAAGCTTGTAGGGGCATCAACCCATTCAGTGTTGTAGTCAGTTCCGTCTATCTTAGCCAGAAGTTGATCAGCAGTACCACCAACAGGTACCCCTTCTCCATCAGCACCAGCTGCACCATCAGCACCAGCTGCACCGTCTGCTCCGGCTGCTCCATCAGCACCAGTTGCACCTGTAGGTCCAATTAGTGATACGCCAACAGGCCATGCTCCTGATGCTTTTGGTCCGAAGATGTCCCATGACGTCGTGTTGATGAAGAAGTCCCCATCAACCCCGTCAGATACATCGACAGGATCGACAGTACCGTTAAGCACAGAGTACCCATCAGCAGGGCGAGTACCCCAGTAAGTATTGTAGTCTGTTCCATCTAGTTTTAGGAGGATCTGGTCAGTAGTACCACCAGTAGGAATACCTTGTCCGGTAGAGCCTGTTACTCCCCGCTCTCCTTGAATGCCTTGTGGTCCGGGTAGGCCTTCGCCAAATGGTAGTGAGAGGTCAACCCATTGAGTTGAGTCACCATCATTCCACTTACCATACCAACGGCCATCTTCTGTATTAATCCACAGAACATATTGATCTGCACTTGGTGGGTTAGTTCCTATCCAAAGAATTGAATCTTCCAGAACTTGTGCGACAAACCCAGAGATTCCATCTCCATTAAATCTACCACCGGGAGTTCTACCCCGATCAGTAGTTGAGCCAGCGAATGTCCCACCAACTGAAGGTGTGTCGACTTCTGCCATAATTTATTCTCCTATAGTAAACCACCACCTGAGTAGTGAGTAGTTACGATACCACCACTAACTCGTGATCGTTTGTCTTCGTCGTTGAGTTCATTAATTTGATTCCTGAATAGTTCATCGAAAGCTCTAGCTCTTTCCTGATCTTGTAGGAAGATATACGCTTCTCTAAGAGTTCCGTATAGGACCATCGATTGGTTTTCATCACGCAACCAGTTAGGCGCGAGGATACCGACGTAATAACCTTCAGGGATTGAGCCAGTACCATCAACATAAGTAATGTTACCATCAATAAGAGGATCTGCATCAGTAGCATTTTCTTTCACCGTTGAGTCTGCTTCTGCCGCTAGTAACGTATCTTTACAATCCTGAGCAGTTGCTCCGGTGTATAGTAGACCAAGAGCATAGTTAGACTCAGTGATAGCATACCTTGCATACACAGATGGTAGTCGTCTATAATAAAACAGTTCATACACATCTCCTACTTTACCCTTAGGGTAGATTACGAAATTGTTTCCTTCTCTTGTGAAATGTGGTTCAGTCCAATTCTTATGTCCATCTGAATGGAACGATCTCATATCTGATCGTGAATTGTAAACACAGTCCACATCACCAGAGGAGTCTAGTTTCCTCAGTTGGATGAAGGATGCAGCATCGCCCGGCACGGCTATTTTATCTGTTTCTACCGTAAGTGCATCATACGTATACACATATTCAAGGGGTGCCGCCCTTAGGTCTTTGTAGATGTTATCACAAGCAATATCAGCAAATGTACGTACCAAATCGTTGGGCAGTACAGTTGAATCTCTGATTGTATAGCTGTGAATATTATCTACGAGCTTTGTATAATTCATAAGTGCCTCTTAGGTTTTCATATCGTGGAACTTTGTCTTTCCTACATCGCGCACCATTAGCGCAGGGTATTCATTCTGAATCCACATTCGGAACTTTGACATTTCCCACTTATCTCGGGCTACTTCTTCGCCCATTATGTCTACACCAAACTTATTGGCATATTCGATCATGACTCCAACAGGTACGGTTGCAAACTTACGTGTTCCCTTTTCAGGTGGTATAAGTCCGTCGTTACGCATATCGCGTTCCATCTGTGCGTCATCTAGAATTTCTTTAATATCTTGTTCGATAGCGAAGCTATCTTCTGTCTCGAATCCTTTAATTCCATGTTCATCTAAGTTAAAGTTTGCACTAGTTGCATTCTCTTCCTCTTCCATAACTTCTTTCATAGCTTGGAATAGAGCTTCCTTAATCATTGGATCGTCGAAGATTCCTTTTTCGTTATTCATAGATTTGTCCTCATCTTTGATATTGTATTACCCAAAATGATACTTCACTGTTTGATGTCCTTCGTAAACGTATATAAGGCATTGACACAGGTATTTCTCTAAGTTGGTTACTTCTAACAGTACTTAAGCTTACCCAAGGTCCATCTGGAGTTGGGGAGCATTCTAATCTTTCTGTTCTATTTCCTTCATTATAGGCAACTAATTTATGTGTAGATATTAATGGATACATTAGGGTTGGCGCTTCATCTGAATTAAAAGTACCTACATAATGAGATATTACACAATCAGCTTCCTTTGATGTATGTAGTCCTACCATATTATTTTCCTTAAAATGAAAAGAGAGGAGATCACTTGGACCTCCCCTCAATGTTAGTTAGTGCTGATTATGCACCTACGCCGATGATCAAACCGAAGCCTTTAGGGTTCTTACACTCCAAAGATGTTTCTTCGATCAACATACCGACAGTAGAGTCACCACGAGGACCAACATCAACTTCCTGCATAGGACGCAGAAGTGCTGTGTTGAACCACATTGGATCATAACAGATCGCTGTGAAGTTCTCAGGTGCGTCACCAGTTACCATAGGACCGATAGCATCTGCACCGGAAAGACCCATGATCCAGTTTGGAACAATGAATACTTCACCGAAGTCAGATTCATACAAGTCTACAGACTGACGAAGCTTACCACCTTCACCGATATCCCGACGAACGTTAGAGTTTGCAAGCTGAGCAGCTGCAGAAATCTTCCGACGGTTCAGAGGAGAAACCATTACGCGAGTGGACTTACCACCTTCTTCGTATACTTTCTGTTGAACTTCATCGATATCGCCCAAGTCAATAGCTACGTTAGTAAGTGCAGAGTCTGCAGCTTGACCAAATGTACCATTACCATCGAACACACCATTAAATGGAGATGTAGCATCATCACAGAATACGCCAGTAACGGCATCCCATACTAGCTCATCAGAGGCGTACGATTGTACACCACCCATTGTACGTGGATCTGATCCACCCTTTTCCTGCCAGCTGTGAACAGCGGTCCACTCTTGGTCACGACGGATTTCAGTACCAATCTTTTTAATCTGGTATTTGAATTCATCCTTAACACCAGCTTGGTCAACATGCTGCTTCGTGTTAGACACGGACAGAGTATCACCAAAGATCTGAGTGTAGTTACCAAGACGAGTACGGAACTGAGTAGTCTCAGTAATATCGTCGAAGTCTACGCCTTCCGCACGTACGTTAGCAGCAGGTGCGCGTAGTTCGTCAGTCTGCCATTCGTGTAGGACAGCTTTAGCTTTTGTTTTACCGATAGATGTCAAGAAAGGAGTATCCTCACGAGAAATCATCGAAATTAGATTAGTCAGGTCTTCCCGTTCGGAAACACCAGCACCAGTACCTAGACCTTGCTTAGGTCCACCTGATTTATATGCGCCAGTAGCCATATTTTATACCTCTTTAGGTTAATTGAAGTACCTACCTGCTAGAGCGTCGAGTGCAATGTCCATATCATTCTCATCTGCTTGACCGGATTTAATCCGTGCTGATGATCTTGACTGGGCTACTTTCTTCTTCACTGAATTAGGTGTCGCCTTCTTTGTCGTTGTTGGTTTTCGCTTAGGCGCAGCTTTGCGCTTAGCAGTACCTTTTTGGACTTTCATTGAGAGTTCCATGAACTCGTTGATTGCGCCGATGATTCGTGCATCAGCTAGAGTTGATAGGACTTCCTCTGGAATGCCCTTCGAGATTGCAAATTCTCTGATAGATGTAGCTTTTTCTTCATTGAAGTCGGTAATATAATCACCAATCTCTTCATTGAATTGTTCTACTTGTGCAGCAAACTTCTTTTCTTTCGCTGTCTCTTCTTGTTTAGCGATAGCTTCTTCAATGCCTTCACGAGTTTTACGAGCTTTCCAGTAGCTACCTTGGATTTCTTCTAGCTCATCTTTTAGTTCGTCAGCAGTGTACTTATCACCATCTTTCTTAGCAGTCTTAAGAAGTTCTTGCTTCTCAGAGTATTCTTTAGCCAACGCATTTTCGGTTGCGGAAGATTGTGCTTGTAGAACCTTAGCAGTCTCTCGGACTTTAGTTAGTTCTACATCACGCTCCGTTTCGAATTCTTTGCGTTCATTAGCTAGTTCTCGACCTTTCTTCGACAAATGTTGGCTGGTCTGGTAGCCTTTAACAAGTTCGCCTAGATCTACTTCTGATTCTTCACCATCTACCTTTACAGGTACTTTGAATTCATAATCAATTTCATCTTCTGCGTCATCATTAACGTCATCACCATCTTCGTCGTCGTCGTCGCCTTCGGTAGAGTCATACTCATCTCCGTCGTCGTCGTCTTCGTCATTGGTGTTAGAACCTTCTTCATCGTCTTCTTCGTCACTCGACTCATCTGCATCTTGGTCGTCTTCCGCAGCGTTGTCGTCAATTTCTTCCTGCTCTTCTTTGGTAGAAATCCCAGCTTGGCTCAATACGTTTGAGTTTCCTAGAATGTCATCAAGAGCTGAATCGAAATTTGTACCTGCGCCTAGGTCATCTCCAGAGCCTCCCAAGAGGTCTGAAGGTAGAGCGCCATCAGGTTGTGCCATATCTTATCTCCTTATACTTCGTCTGTAGAAGGAGGAATCGCTTTGACCTCCTTATTGCCGGATTTACCAGCACGAGGTTTTGTTTCTTCTTTAGTTTTAGGATCTTCCTTAGGTTCTTCCTTAGGTTCTTCCTTAACTTCAATTGTATCTTCGGTATCATTTGTAGACTTTTTAGAAAGTCGCTCTGACATTTCCAGTTCTAAAAATTCTTGTCGGACATCCATTAGAGTCCGTAGGTCTTGTGCAAGCGCACTTGCGTTACCTTTCATTGCTTGTGCATTAGTAACATTCTTAGAAGAATTTGAAATAACAGTAGCAAGTACCCGCTCTGTATTATCAATCGCCTTCTCTAGAACTGCACTAGTCAATCCTCGCTTTACCATATTATCAATTAGGTTCATTTTTGTCCTCTTCGTCGTTATCATTTTCCATAAGGAAAGGTGCATTTCGTGAATACATATCGTACTCTGTAAGTTTATTCTGAACTGCACCAAGTGCCAGTACGTTTTGAAATAGACTCTCACGTAGTTCAGATTCATTAAGTTCAGTCTGTGTCCATCTAAGGAACAGATCTAAAAGTATCTCTGCGTAAGCTTCATCAAAGAAAGCTTCCCTTTCCCTATTAGCCACTTCACCACGATGGGCGAACATTGCTTGATAGTGTGGTTTTCGTTCTTCCATTTCGCCTTCTTTCATGACGCGGAAGAAACGATCACGCATTTTTTGTTTCATGTCCTCGGTTTTCATTTAGACTCCTTCGCCTATCTGTTCTTTAGTTGCTTCACCTGCTCTCTCAGTATTCTCTTGTTTCTGAGCTAGCTGGTTTAGACGTCCTTGTATACCTGACAGGTTTGATGGACCATACTCACCAATCAACATATAAGCTGCTTGAATAAGTGATTCAATCTTAGGCTGCGCTGGACGAGGAGTACCCTCTTTATCAGCTTTAATAGCCAGTTCTGCCCAATTCTGATGATGTGTATCAAGAGCAACAGCAAGTTGTTTTGCGTTGTCTTGCATAGCATTATCTGCTTGAGTAGCAAGTAGTCTTGCATTAGCTTCTTTAGCAAGAACATCGTAAGAAGCCTTAAGTTCTTCGATCTCTAGCTGTTTCTTCTCTATAGCAACCATTCGTTCACGAGCTTCATTTGCTCTAGCAACAAAATCATCTGATTCATAGTCTTCAATGAAGTCAAGTGGATCCAAATCTAGTGCTGTAATAGCCAGTGAGGCTAGTTTAGCATCTGCTGTTTCTCTAATTACGACCTGTCGGCCACTTTCAGAGAGCTTTTGGAGTACTTGTGCTACTAATTCATACTTTACACGTAGGTTTTCATTAGAATTCTCACCAAGATTAGCTTCTACGTTAAATAGAATAGTCTTAGGTAGTTCATCAATGTTAACTGAGCGGTAGATACCACCCCTGTCGATGTATGCACGATCACCAGAAGCATTTTTCTTGATAGTCTTGTATACACCCTTAACAAATCGCTTAATACCAGTCTGTACAAAGCGTCTTGCAACGTGTTGAATTCGAGTTTGTGCCGCACTTTGAACTCTAGCTAGTTTACCTTCAGAGTTACCTGATACGTAAAGCTCATCGTTAAGGCCTTGGGCTGCTTTGGACAGTCCGCTAGCCTGTTCCTTCTGAACTTGCATGCTTTGCAGTAGAGGTACTGTTCCCGGAGATAGATTCTCTGGTTGCAACATCTGAACTGCGTTAGCAGGATTACCAACAGTAGGAATAATAGACTTAGGCTTCATGTTCTGAAGCGCTGCGAAGTCAACTACGTTTGGATCTGCCATACGAGGCGAGAAGTTAGTTAGATATACGTTTTCAACGAATCCACGAAGGATCGCTGTAGATGTAAGTGTAGATGAACGAGTAACATCAGCTTGTGATAGTCCGTAGAACTCATACGGGATTTCAATTGGACATAGTGATGCTAGAGTTACCTCTTCAGCATATTCATCTAGGATAATAAAATCACCTGAGTAAACAACGTGTCGCATTTCTGCAATACCGTCACCATCTCTGTCTGCAAACACCCAACATTCAGTTACATTGAATGCCATATTCTCATCTAGACTAGATATACTCTTATCAAGATTTGAATTGTATGATTCACCAGTTACAGATTTACGAGTTAGCTTTGATATACTCTGAACAACTTCTGAATCAGAGTTTAGCTTTTCCCATTCGTCGAACTTAGGTGTGAACTTATCAGGGTAACGTTTACGTAGGTCACTCTTTGTGATATCATCTTCGTCAATACCGATGTAAGAAAAGTCATCTAGTGATTTTGCATTTTTATCGATTGAGAAGTTTTCATGAGGTACAACATCAAACCTAACGCCTGAGTTGTCTGTCTTACGCTTAATCTTAACATCCCTATACACGATTACAGTTTCAATCTGACCGGGAGATACTTCTATAGCTTTATCTTCGCCTACAAGTTCTCCGATGATCTCTACGTTATCTTCGCCTAAGATTTCGTCAAGTTTAGCTTCATCAACTTCGTCATATTCTTCATATTCGCAAGTAAAGTCCTCTACCCAATCCCAACGTACTATAGAGTTCTTCCATAGAACACCAGCTTTGGTCCATGAGTTTAGTTTTACCCAACCATCATTAGCAATGAAGATCTCATGATTAACCAAATCCTCAGCTTTCTTAGTTAAGCTAATAGATTTAGGATCCTCTGATGTAGATAGGAATTTTGCAATTTTGTTATTATCAAATAGTAGTTCTGATAGGATCGCCGTATAACCATCTACTACTTCTGTAGTTGAAGAATCAACAATAGTAGATACACCTTGAGGTTTTAGGTGGCCCATCGCTAGACCAGCATATTCATAGGTAGCTTGATTACGGGTGTCCTCTAGAGAAGAAGCACCAAGTTGGTCGTCTGAAACATTCGTACGAACCTGTTCGATCTCTGCCAGAAACTCTTCGTCTGTGAGTTTTTCTGCCATGGTAACTCCTTTTACTTGCCTAGTAGGCCTTTTGAATCTTGATCCGCAGGATTACCAAATAGAATGGTAAATGGGTTCCAAGATGATACACTCGGTTGTACAGATGGTTGTACAGCTGCCGATTCCATAATTGATTTTTGTTTAGCTAGTTCTTGTAGCTTAAGTCTTTCTAATCTGACACGTTCTGCTTCCTCTGGAGAAATCATTGAAGATACTGCTCCATTTGGATCCACTATATGTTGTCCTAGCGGTGCCAGTAGCTTATCTAGAATACCTGCTTTATTACCCATACCTTAGAGCCTCTTCAAATTGGATAGCATAATTTGCGATCAGTTCGTCTTTGTCTGTACCATTTACAATACGTCTGGCTCCTACATAATCATCACCAAGATAATCAGCTAGTGCCTTTCCAGTAAACAATCCTTCTTTCATTCCGATAACGGTAATGTATGCATTGATATCATCATCTTTCAGAATGATATCTGGGTTGTTGATCAGATCAACTTCTTTACCTGTAATGGCAGATAGACGTGCAGTGAATTGCGCGTAGTTACCTAGCCATGTAAGTTGAACCCATCCACGACCGTGAAACGATGTTTTTACTTTTCTCCAGATTGGTACAGGGATACCATATAGATGGTTACGTCCTTTTTGATACTCTTCCTTCACTTTGAATCGGTTTGATTCATGGTAGGCTGTTGCGAGTACATAAGCAATCTGTTTGATGTCTTTAACATCTGATTTAATACAAGTTTCTACCAGAAGTATAATTGGATCTGATTGGAACTCTGGCAAAGATCCATAGAATAGCTTGTCGATTAGGTATTGTTTTCCTTTGTCTCCAAAGTATTTCATTTGAATCTCCATATAATTAGTGAGGGGTGAGAAACACACAGCCGCCCCTCATCAGCTGAGGACATGTGTGCATCTATTATAACCAGTTAGTATCATCATCAACAAGAGCAGTCTGAACAAAGCCTTGCCTTGTAGCAGTCAATCTGTGTTGGTGTGTCCTATAACCTTCAAGTGTAATAGCCATAGCCATTACCATATCATCATTTTCACCTGACATGGCTTCCATCTTACCTGCATCGGTAAGAATGTAACCTTTCATTTCTTTTATGATCTGTACATCATTAAATGTAACGTCCCTTTCCTTGACAGCATTCTTTAGATTAGCGATGATTGCAGGTTTAGTACTTACCGTGGTTTTAAATCCCGGTCTGTCGCCTTCTTCATCAGTCATCTTTGCTAGGTTAGTCTGGTAGTATAGATTCGGATATCGCATCCCCTTGATCTTTGCAAGTGGAGCTACTCCTAAACTGTTACTTTCAACAACTAGTAGTGCGTGGTTATACATCCTTCCTAAGTAGAAAAGGAGTTCACCAAACCTAGTTGGATCTATTCTGTTGTTTTTGTATGTTGCCACAACTTCTCTATCTGAGTTCATTACTATTGCTGTTGAATAGTCTTGTCCTACACCTAGAGCAACGTCGGCACCAATTACAAACTTTTCGTCGTGTCTATGATTCTTAAATACTCTTAGTTCACCCTGTGGGTGTACATCGAAGTAAGTTGATCCTTCCATCAGTCTTCGTCTTGATATTGGGTCTATTGTTTCATACTTGTTTAGTGTAGGAATATCAAATACGTTTGATCCTGTACTAACAAAGGCTTCTTCAGCCGTAGCTGGGTATTCCTGTTGAAACTTGACTGGTCCAGATTCACCAATCTTCATTCTACGCCAATACATCTGATTTATGTTGAGATCATATAATCCTGCGTATTCTAATTCCTCTTCGTCCATCTCATAAGTATCTGGTGCTTCCATCGTATATTCTGATGTAAGGAACCATGGGATGAAAATCGGAACGTATTCATTCAAACCTTTCTCTGCTGATTTCCATAGACGATAGAATTCGCCTGAGACACCATTAGCAGTACTCTCTAGGATTACCTCTGTTCCTTTAGAACTCGGGATACCTTGGAACATACCAGCAAGGATTTTCTCATCAAATTGCCAAAAGGCAACTTCGGATAGGTGTGCAACTGTTGGAGTAGTACCACGACCAGCTTCCGGTGAACCAGCTGTATACAGTCGGTAGCCTCGCTTTTCGTCATACTCATTTCCTGCTTCATCTTTCTTATGGTCTACAAAGATAATCTCTTTAGCATTTGATCTAGCCAGTTCTGGTTGGAACATTGGCTGTACATTTGCATGGACATCTTTTGACATAGTAAATAGAGCTTCTGAAGTAGCCGAGTCGTGAGCCATAACGACCGACCTTGACAGGGGCATATATTTTGTTTTCCAGAAAACTCGCCCGGTGCAATAGGTAGAAATACCTTGCTGCCGAGCCTTGAGTATAATGGCTCTTACCTTTCCTGTTCTTTTTCGTTGTTCTTCAATCTTCCCATGGATAAGATCCTGAGCCTCATTGAATACAAACGGAATCATACCTAGAGTTACATCCTTAGGTCTAATCTTAACTTGTTCTTCAGCAAATGTACGATAATCATCTTCGTAGATTGCTTCTTTATCTCTTCGCCATTTTTCCTTGGCTAAGGCTAGTTTTTTAGCGTTGTCCATATGTCTAAGTTGGATTGTCACCGAGTGGCAGTTCTAGTTGGTCCTTATATGGTTGCAATCTTTCAATCTCTTCATATAGACCATGCGCTTTACCCATACATTCAAGAGCTACTGTTAGTTGAGCATCTTTTACTGATAAGTCATCTTCTGCGCTATCTAGTGCCTCTTCTAGATGTTTAATCCTTTCCTCTAATTGTTGAATACACTTATCCATTTTCATTACGTCAGTTGGAGTCATGTTCAAATGTGGTTGCATACGGATCTTCCTATTTGGCTCCCAAGGCTGGGATCGAACCAGCGACAGAGTGGTTAACAGCCACTTGCTCTACCTACTGAGCTACTTGGAAATATTATTTCATTTGTTGGCAAAGATAGACGGAATTGAACCGCCGACACATGGGTTTGGAATCCACTGCTCTACCACTGAGCTATATCCCTAATCTTTACTTAGTACTATTACCTCTGTTGGTGTATGCCATAATATGTGACAACTGTGTAATGTGTTCATTACCAGATCACCCTTATCAAGATAATTGTCGATTACCCAAGGACCATATTGGACAACTCCGTCAGGTCTTGAGTTTAGTACCTCTGGATCAGACGATGAAAATGTGTCCTGAGAGAAGTCTACAATTAATGGTAGTTTTATACCTCTGATCTCTTCCCAGAATGAAACCTCTACTGGCAAACATTCATCTCTTCCTTTGTAGAAAGTACCTTGTATCTTTATTCTTCCTGTAATATAGTCCTTTGAAAAGTTATTATCATCAACTACCATATCTTCAACTACTGGTAGTAGTTTAGACTCAATTGATGGACCTACAATCATAAGGGTAGAAGCAAATAATAATGCAACCATGAATAGGGCTATATCTATATATCTTTTTGCTATCATATTAGATTCCTATCGCATGAGTGTAAATTCTTTTAGAACAGTATATAAAAAGCTGCTACTGCAACAAGTACAAGTCCACCAGTTGAAATACTGATTGTTGTCTTATGGTCCTTTACACTATCCCACAGACTCTGTAGGGCTACTATTGTATTTGTAAACATCATTCATCCCCAACTGCTGCAGCCTTTACAGCCCACAGCGAGAAATCTTCTAGTTTTGTTAGTGCTACGGACCTACGTCGTCCATGATCGATATTGTCCATAATGTAATCTTCCATGTCAACTACAGCTTCTTTAATTGAAGCGATGACTAGATTACCTGATGGATTAAATTTTGGATCTGTTACAGCCATATCTTATAGTTCCTCTTCTTCTTCTACTTCTTCGATTGGATCTACTAGAGATGCGATTGCTTGAAATAGTGAATCTTTAACTTTTTGAAATTCTGGTAGGTCTTCGTAATCTACCATACATGGGTGTGTCTTCTTGAACGCATCCTTCTCTTCACCGAACTTCCATCCATCTGCTTCCTTATGCTCATACCATGATACATGGGAGTCTGAGGGAGTGCTGTCTGGGTTCTCTTGTTTAAACTTGATACCTTCGATAGCTGAGTTCTTTTGCCATACTGGTGCTTCTGCCCAGATAGGTTGTGATAGGTCACCATTCATACGACACCAAATTCGATTAACTTCGTGGGCAATTTCTGCCAATTGTTTAATTTCCATATTATCCTCTTTTTTGTTCTCTTTAAGGGGACAGTATATGTGGTACTATTAGGATATACGAGTACTATATATAGTAGGTATATACTCTGATTAGTAGGAATCAATAAGAGTACATATACTCAGACTACTCTATCTGATATATATTGTTGTACTTTTAGATATATATAGAAGAGTATATATAGACTCATACTGAACTTCCATAGGGGCTTCGCCCTTAAGGGGACATAGCTATCTAGTATGTGAGATATAGTAAGACACTATACCTTGTACATCAATACGTTCGCATGCAGTACAAGATCTGAACGTTCTTAGCTTGAATCTTATAGAATCTCAATGAACTCTATCCTTTATAGATGTTTGGCAAAAAGAAATGACAAGTATTAACTTCATTTGCTGATCTGATGTCATATGTCTGGATTCTTATGAGTCTATCTGGGTCTATCTGGATCTATCTGGATCTATCTGTATCAGTCAGAGTCTATCTGGATCTATCTGTATCAGTCAGAGTCTATCTGTATCAGTCAGAGTATTATTATTAGTGATCCTAATCATATACTGTACATATGTGTGTGAGTGAGAGAGTAATAATATATATACTCAAGTACCTCTCACTACATTGCACACTACCCCCTTCGCCACAGCTGTCACAGAAAAGGGGTACCCTCTTCACACAGCGTTCACTCTGAACCCTGACCGCTCTCTGTTGGTGCTGGCTGGGTCCGTCTGTACTATATGTAGTAGGTTGAGGAGTGTAGTTAGCGTGACCTCAGCTTCAGTGTGAGTGCAGTGTGATGTGTCGAGGCCTGTCTACTATTGCACTCTGACTGCACACTGTCTGCCTCTGTCTGCGTACTAACAGCACCCACCTTCTCCACCTCTATCAGTCAGTGGCCTATCGGCTATGGGATGAGTGCAAGTTGATCTCTGCTTAGTAACGGTAACCAATCCAGCTATGACCGAGTGTATCGTCGCACACTGTGCCACCTTACATCAGAGATCCACTTCGCGCCAACTACAGGCGGCATAAAAACAGTAGCGTAGGGCTGGACATACCTACAATCACATGTCCACTTAATTCAAAGGAGAATGGCAAATGCCTAAATGCAAACTAGACCAATGCAATAATGAAGCTTTGCCAACAGGTAAGCGTTATTGCCAACAACATAAGGATGAGTACCTTCAGAAGCAGAAGGAGTACAGGGAGAGAGGCGAAGCCGCACCTAAATGTATCAACTGCAGGGAAGCACCTGTGTTCAATGGTCATCTTATATGTAATGGATGTGAGGCTGAACTGACGAGGATGGAAGAACAGAATATCAAATACCAGAAATGGAATGATATATCAGACATCGAATCGTTGAAGGATTGGTTGGTAGAATATACCAATATAACACAATGAACAGGTATCATGTATACTTCAGAACATTCCGTCATGACAGATGGTGGTTCACTGAGCATCGTTGTGATCAAGACGAAGTAGAGGATGCCAAACAGTGGTATGCCAAAACATTTGATCATAACATTGAAGACGTGACGATGGAATATATCGGACGTTATGAACAACCACGGTTCTCACATGAACTGTATTGAAAGGAATGACCAATGAATAAACAACAAATCTTCGATAAGGTGAAAACACACCTATTGACTCAGATGAAACGTTCTTCAATTATAAAGTATGATAACTCTATATGCCTATACAGAGGACCAGATGGTCTAATGTGTGCAGCAGGTTGCGTAATTCCAGACAGCATCTATGACAGGAGAATGGGAGGTAAAACAATAGGAGTGATCATATCTGGAACAGCATTTAATATGCCAGCATGGATGAACCAAAATCAAAATAAGCACTTACTGACCTCTCTACAAGACCTACACGATTCAGTAGATCCATCAGATTGGGGTTCAGCTTTAAAAAGAGTAGCAGAAACCTACGAACTAGAGTATGAAGAGGATACCTAAATGAATACAGAGTATGAACCTAATGACATGGAGCAAAGAATACTGTTCCACATTGAACGCCAAAAGAACATTCTGGACACTGCACCTACTGGTACACATGAATACGTGTATGCAAAAGAGTACAAAGAGAGCCTAGAAATGAGGTTAGTAAAATTAGTACTTGATGAATGTAAAGGAAATGATTTATGACAGACTTTATCACAGACTCAAATGGGATGACTAGGAATGTAACACAATCAGTAAACCGTTCACCAATAGCAATCCTACAGGATGAAATCAAACGTCAAAACAAATTGCAAGCATCATCAAAGGATTTCTCTGAGGCTGTCTGGCGCCAAGACAATGCTGAACACCTAGAGTATGCCATCCGAGTAATCGAACGTGGTAAAATGGATGATGTGGCTCAACGAATTGGCCAAACAACTAAACTAATCTAAAGGAAAAGAACAATGCTAGATAATCTAATCGTAGCACTAGAAAATACTGAAGTACAATCAATTGGAACTGCAGTCTGCCTCGGTTTGATTGTGGCTGCACTTCTATTTCCCTCTCGAAGGTTCTGAGGGCTAACGCCCTTGGGATCAATAGGACAATTATGTCTAAACTTTATGTCTTGAAAGGACAAACACAATGTCAAACTTCAATAAATCAAATGAGCATACTTACAAAGTCCTCGTAACGTGGACATCTGGTAAGTCGGCAACATTCAACTACATCACTCATCTGGAATCACCTGATAATGGTACCCTCGTACTACACGGTCAGGACCAGACTGATGGAACAATGGAAAACCGTTCGTTCATCATTGAGCGTCGTGTTGTTGCCTTCGTTGACGTTCGCAAGATCTCAACAACTCGCCAGATGCAGAACTCTAATCAATCACAGGAAAGCGGCTTCGCACCTGCTGATGATATGGGTGAACCAGCGTTCTAAACGAGGCATTAGGTGCAGATAGAGAACTCCCACTCTGTCTGCACCTAAATCGCACTCAAAGCGTATCAACAACCGACAAGGAACCCGACATGAATATCGATAGAATGAAGAGGGTAATTAAACGTATTGAAGAAGCTCCAGACTCAAAGTTTGAGATGAGATATTTCGTTAATCATTGTGGTACATCTATGTGTATTGCTGGACACACATGTCTTGAAGCTGGTATGAAATTAGTGAAGAATGAAGTATTTCCAGACTTCGTAGATAAGGATAATAATGTTATAGATCCACAAACTGTAGCAAAAGATTACTTAGGTCTTGATGAATATATGTCAGATCAAATATTCTTAGGACGTTGGTCTGATAAAACAATGGATGAAATCACAAAAGAAGAAGCACTAAATTACCTAAGAAATCTGGTACAAGGAAATGCAAAATGATGATGAGAAAAGCAAGACTGAAAGAGTCAACTTCTTGGGACGGAATGCCACTATGGAAAGTAGAAAGTAGAGAATGTAAGACTCTATCAATACCACGTTGGTTTACGATTGCAGTCTATGAAAGAAAAGGAGAAGCGCTTGTTAAATTGGATGAAACTCAAAAAGTCTACAACTCTCACCTTAATTGAGATAGTTATTCATACTGTGATAATTCTAATGGTTACAACATTACTAATAGTCATAATCGGAAGGTAATAAAATGATTGAGCTTCAAGAAAACAACACATACGTGCATAGACCTACGGGTACTGTGTTTAACGATATAAATGATCTTAATGATAAAATAGCTAACATTAATGAAGACATGTCAGAGAAAGAAGTATCAAAGTTGATGTATGCACTAACAGACCTTGAAGCTCAACTTGCACTCGATTCGATCTCAGATGATATGAACATGTACTGGAGTTGAGATATGATAACACAAGACCTAGTAATAAAACAACCATCATCACTGATGAAAAGGTTATTGACAGATAACAAAGGTATATATGCAAATGTATATACCTCAACAGATAATAACTATGTAGTTAAACAATCAGAAACAAATGATGGTTGGTTATGCTGGGCAGCTTACTGTATGCTAAAGAGGTCGATAAGGCACTATATGCCAAGAATAAAGTACCTTCATGTATGTGGTGAAAATAAAACATACACAGCAGTAGTTGAAAAGTTAAAGCACCAAAGTATAAGAAACCCGTATGAATTACCACACTGGGAAGGATCAAGACCAGTAAGTTCAGGTATTAAACGGAGATTCTATGAAGATATAGACGAAATGGAAACAATAGTTTCTACAAACCTAGGAGAAGCTATAGATTTACATATGTATAATATAATGATCAGAGAGAGGACAAAAGCATTAGTCTTCAATGATCCATTATCCTCATGGTTTGAGTGCGGAATAGATACTGAGCTTATGCTTCTACAAACAGAAAGGGAATGTGATAATTTCACATGGTATAGATAATATGGAATACTACATGTTAAAACATAAAAGTGGAGGTTTCATGCTACAAAGAAAGTCAGAAATGGGCTATACTTGGAGTGAACCTGAAATACCAACAAATAAAACACGACCACCTAGGCTATTCAAATCAGAATTAGGTGCACGTAAATCATTAGGTTGGTGGGAAAAAGGACCTGTATCAAATCATGTTAAATCTCCACAACAACAATCTACCAGAGATAAGAGTGAATGGAACATAGAAAGGGTAAGATTAGAATGACAAAGATAAAACTCACTATGGACTTAGGTCCTAAGACTGGAGTAGATAGACTACCACCGCTCTCTAGGAAAATGATAGATAGTATGAGTGATTTAATAGTAAATTTAGGTGAAAAAGTATTCAAACAAATGCGACCAAATACAGACTTTAACAATATGAGTGAAATGGAGAAACTCGAATGGGACAAAACCGTATCTACACTATTATCGGAGTACTTGCAGCGCTGATTCTATCAGCATGTGGTACAATGCAACCTCTATGTGACCGTGAAGGTCAACAATGGGATAAATATGGAACTATAGTGGATCAATGTGCAGTACCAGATCCAGTAAAAGTACCAGAGGAGGGTGAAAAGGGTAGGAAGGATAAACCAAAGGATCCACCGACACCACCGACACCACCTAAGGATACACCTAAGGATCCACCAACACCACCTAAGGATACACCTAAGGATCCACCAACACCACCTAAGCCACCAAAAGATCCACCTAAACATGATGAAAAGTGTAAAGATAAGAAACACAAACATGATGATAAGGTGAAGAAACCCCATAAAGGTAAACATAAAGGCTACAATAAAGGTAAAAGTAGTGGTGAACATAAGGGTAAGTGGAAGTAATGTTTAGATTTATTACAACACTGTTAGCTATATCTATTATAGTAGCATCATTAACTTACCTAGATGAAGGAATAATCCACTATTTAAACGAATTAGAAGGATTGTAACTATGTCAGAATGCCCATAGAGAAAAAGGAGTGGACATTTGAAAAAGATACTACTGCTTATGATGGTATTTCTAATTTCTAATACTGCGTATGCTCAAGGTTTATACCAAGATAATACGTTCAGTCAAGATGAACTACTTCTATCAGATGTAACTGAAGAAGTGATAGAAATCCAATGGTGGAATAGGAATACACTAAGCGCCACCAAAACTATACATGATTTTCTGACAAAACACGGTAAAGTCGTACTAGAAGTAAATAGAACTTCTAATATGGAAAAGTGTGGAGTAAAGGCTTACTGTAATCTACCAAAAGATGAATCAGCGGATACAGTTACAGTATTATCTACGCCAGATGGATGGGTATCAGAAAAAGGAAGAGAAATCTCATTACATGAAGGATCTATATATGTGATAAGGATCATAAGATGGGTAGGAATGTGATGAGATCAGACTATCTAGACAATCTAAAGTTATCTCCGGGAGACAATATCATGTGTAAATGTGATATGAATGGAACATTAACTCCCGGGGAGACATACACAGTTTTAGCTAAAGGTAAGGTAAAAGATGATGAGGGATATAAAATCCGTCCATCGGCTAGGTTCTACACCTCTAACAAAATTAAGTAAAAAGTTAAACCTCATGAGAGGTGGAGATCCAAAACTTACAATTTGCCAAGAAGAGTGGGAACGTAGATTAGATGGACAAAAACTAGCGAAAGTAAATGTAAAATTACTAGATATATACTTTCTAGTAGTATCAAATGAAGTTAATCACTGTTGTCGTGATTGGCAGAAGGGGAGAAATCATGATTTGCTACAAGGATAAAACATTCTGTAACTCTGACTGTATTAATAAAAACTGTCACAGGTTTATATCAGAAAAAGTAGAAGCTGATGCATTGGAGTGGTCGAAGACGATAGGTCTAGAATATCCACTAATGGCTTGCTCAGACTTCTCAGAAGATTGTTACGATTACTATAATTCAAAGTGTGAAGAGTGTGGTGAAATGACAAATGATGGGGTAGGTGAAATGTGCTGTACATATGGACCAGAATGTGAAACATGTAGCGGACGAATCTGCGATCAAAGTTGTTAAAAGGAAAGAAATAATGATTATTAAACAGAAGAGAATCTACCGTGAAGACCTAATTAATAACCCAGACTTCCTATACCTATTCGGGGATAACGTTAAACGGATTGGATACGGTGGACAAGCCAAAGAGATGCGTGGAGAACCAAACGCATTAGGTATCGCCACTAAGAAAACACCATCAAGTGATCCTCTTGCATTCTTCTATGATGATGAGTATATGAAAAACGTGAAGATTATCTATGATGATATGATGCCAGCTGTCAAACATCTAGTAAACGGTGGAGTACTAGTAATTCCAGCGGATGGACTAGGTACAGGGCTTTCTAAGATGGATAAGAAGTGTCCACGAACTCTGATGGCTCTGAATGAACTCATTGAGTATCTATACAACGTAGATAAACGTATGAATCCACAAGACTAAAGGTAACAGCGGCTATCGCCGTTGGGAAAATGCTCTTGCGAAGTAATTTGTAGGACGCTATTGGTGACAAACACCAAAAACCTTCATGCGGGGGAGTAGTATAATGCTGCTCCCTCTTACCCTCAACTCCTATCGGAGAATAAAATGATTAAGAACAATAAGAAGTTTGCACCACGCCAACAGAAGAAGGCACTCAATGTTGTTGAACAAGTTGGAGAATCTAAATATCAGGTATACCAACTGTATGGACCAATGAAAATCCCACTACTAGGACATAGAAGTCGTGGTGAGTTCGTGGAAGACACAGCAAAGACGATTGATGAAGCATTTGAAAGACTCTATAAGGAGTATTACGAATGATGAAACTATACACTAAAAGTAAATTTAGAGTAATCACAGACTATGGAATTGTAGATCTAAATATAGAAAAGTGCTTAGATCCAGATGAAGAATCTGACATTATTATTGAAAATATTATAGATAGTAATTTATTGAGTTATTCAAAGCTATTAATTATAAAAAGTGTTATCAATGATGATTATGAGATAGGACAAACACAAGAAACTTTGAATAGGGATCTAACTATTATTATTGAAAATATGATTGGTGATAGACAACATAAGATAACAGTGCTTAGAGGTTTAACAGGTTGCAAAACATATGAGGCAATCACATGGCTACAAAAGTATGAGTTAGAGAATCAACCCTCGCCACTAAAAGAAGCCGCTGATGAACTTATATCAGAATCCAAATCAATGTATTGGTAAAAGATAACTGATCACTTAGAGTAAAGGGTGGTCAGTTAATATCTGAGGAGTAACTGCCGTTGTTAATACAGTCTCCAGTAGTAGGAGTGTAGAGGCTTCGGGTAACTACCAGTTGCTCCCCACATATTAACTTTATAAAGGAATAAAACTATGCTAGGACAATACTATTTACATGAAAATGGAAAAGTAATATACAAACCACACGGTGGTGTACAAATGGATAGTCCCTTTGTAAGGAAAGTATGGGAAGCATCAATTATAGGTAAAAACCCAGCATCATTCTCACTATGGCTATTAGAACTATATAATCTAAAAGTAGATGGATCAAGAATAGTAGAGTTAGCTAATCACAATAATCTATTTGAATACATTCCAGAGCTAAAGGATGAATTTATTAGACTAGGAATGGAAGTATGACAGTTATCTTAATATGTGGAGGGAGGTCATTCGGAATTGAAGATATCGAAAAACGGTACTTGAATGAGACAATGAAAACCCTATTCGAGAAAAGAGAACCAGACTTAATCATACAAGGAACAGCTAAAGGTGTTGATTCATTTGCAGAAGACTATGCAAGAAGTAAACAAGTAAACTACTATGGAGTTCCAGCTAAATGGGATTTACATGGTAAGAAAGCTGGTATGCTAAGGAATCAAGAGATGTTAGATTTAGTTAATGTAGATCTAGTTGTTGCATATCCCGGTGGTATCGGAACTAAAGGTATGATAAACCTTAGTAACAAAGCTGGTATAAAAGTTGTAGACCTTGAAGAACATTACAATAATTGGAAGAGTTATTATGATTGATAAAAGTAGACTAGAGAATGTATACTATTCGATATGGCTTGAAACTCCGGGTGGACTAACCTTATTTCAAGATAGAATGGATGAAACTCAGGTTAAAGATTATATGAAACAAACAATTTATCGTAATAAGATGATAGTTGCGAAAACAATTAGAGAAATTTATGATGACATTTGATGATTATATGGAAGAAGAACAGAATATTTTTAAATTGATGGATGATGCTGCAACAATAGAAGATTGGGATTTATACCAAAAGTTGACAGATATGCATTCAAAACTTGAAGATGAATACTACCTACAAGATGTGGACCACCCACACGACGTAGATCACTACCTATAAACTAAACTTAATGTAAATAGGCTACGAGTAGCCAGCGTACGCAAATACTCGTAAGAAAAAAGGCAATACCAAATGGCTAAGGAAAAATTCGAAGGCGCTCGTGAACGACTATTCAAAAATGTAG